>Ga0255175_1000138_pt1 | contig 46339 bp, 66 predicted proteins | sample Atl_Atl_RepC_8d_FD_183628 | JGI IMG/M metagenome (GOLD analysis project Ga0255175, IMG submission 183628) | Freshwater microbial communities from Altamaha River, Georgia, United States - Atl_Atl_RepC_8d | ecosystem: Environmental > Aquatic > Freshwater > River | place: USA: Georgia | collected...
TTGCATATACTTGAATGTAGATGCTTTTGCATTTACTTGATTTGCTTGATTTACGGTCATCGCCTACCGTGTTGCCGTCTCTACTATCTCACCCCGTCGAAACCTGGTCAGCCCCATCATAAAAACACAGTATGCTCTTATGGTGGAGCTGGGCGGAATCGAACCGCCGTCCGAAATGCCTTCGCTTTGAAGGAATTACAACAATTCATTCACCGTCTGGAAACTTATCGTGCCAGTCCATGATCCACCAAACGGCGTATCCTACAACTGCACATATAATTAGCCAAAACAATATATTCATAGTGTATTTAAACATTTACAGCCCAGATAGTCAAATAATTTGGTAAAAACTAAATACTATTGTCAATAAACCGGGAGCGAATCAATGGGCGACATTTTCAAAATTATTGGGGATCTCGGATTCCCAGTAGCTGCTGCATTAGCCGGCGGCTATTTCGTATATCTAACTATCAAATTACTTTTGCAGGGTGTATTAGGTTCTGTAAAAGGCATGGCTGGTATTATTACAGCACTAGACAATCGTGTAAAAACTATGAATCATGACGTAGTACGTATTGATACTATTGTATCAAACGCATTGGGTTTAAAACCCGATGTTGACCGTATAGCCAGAGCGGATGGAAAGAATGATGCGAGAAGAGACTAAACCAAACGAAATAGAACTAGAATTACTGAGTCAAGTAGTTATTAATCTACATAACTCAGCACGTACCTTAGAACAAGCATTTGGACAACCAGGACAACTAAGCGATGACATACGTGATTGTGCTGATCGTTTAGCTGCACTTATAAAAAGGATGTGAAATGTTGTACATAGATTATAGCTGGGATTGCAGTCCTCGTGGTATTATACTAGATGAAGAATTTAATAGTGATAAACTAGGCTGGAAGGGTGGTGATCTTTTTAAACTTGTTAATGTTAATGGACGACAAATTTTGCAAAAAATTGATCCAGTAGAGGCTTTTGCCAAAGGATATGCTGTAAATGTTCAAGAAAAGTAAATGGGAATTGTGGTGGGACAGCCTAAGCCCACAAATGCAAACATATCTAAAAGCACAGCCGGTATGGCACGATAGTGATATGTGGAAGGCTGGATTAGTTGGTTGTGTTATTGGAATTTTTATTGGTCTATGTATATAGATGGATATTTGCTTTTTGCAATTTATTTTATTTCAGTTTTAGCATTAGCACTAAGTGCCTATGCATTGTGGTCACTTGAAGAGATTAGAAAGTATTATGAGAGAAAAAGTATATCTTCAAAAAATTATAATGAGTTAAAAACCAAACCACCTATTAAAGTCAATAAAGCAAAAGGACACTGGGATTGAGGAGATATTATGGATGTAGTAGAGTTAGTAAACAAATATGGATTTCCAATTGTCATGGCAGTTGGAATGGGGTTCATTATCAAGTACGTTTGGACTTGGGCAACAACTGAAGTTAAACCTGTTATCAGCGATGCTAATACTGTTCTTATCGCACTAATAGATCGCATACGTATGTTAGACAATGATTTAATTCGTTTAAATCAAAAGGTTAATACAGTTCTTCATTTACGCGGTAAAATGATTGAAAGCGATCGTGTTATGGAAACTGCACTAGTAGAAGCACAGGCAAACAAAAAATTCCATGAAGCAATGGATGAAGCAGATAAAATTGCCAAGAAACCTGAAAACTCGGATGATAAAGAAGCAAAGGGCGGAAGCTCATAAAGAATTCACCTTAGGACCATTGTAGTTAGGTGATGGGCGGCCACTGCCCGAGGCTCCACGATTCGCTACCGTATGCCTCAAAAGTGGCATTTTTTTGGGCTCGTTGTCTCGGCCATAAATACTAGGCTTACAAGGAGACACTATGAAAAAGCGCAATTACACACAAGACACAGTCCGCAAGTTACAAGGCTCTGTACAAATTGAGCACACTTTAGCCAAGCGTGGCGCACACAAGTTACGCGAGCTATTAGCAAACGAACCATACGTTAATACGCTAGGAGCATATAGCGGCCAACAAGCCGTTCAACATGCCAAAGCAGGACTACAAGCAATTTATCTATCAGGCTGGCAAGTAGCCGCAGCAGCTAACACAGCAAATCAAACATATCCAGATCAAAGTTTATATCCAGTAAACTCTGTTCCAACAATCGTTCGACAAATCAACAATGCTTTCCGTCGTGCTGACCAAATTGAATACTCAGAAGGTAATGTAACTACAGATTACTTTCTACCAATTGTAGCAGATGCTGAAGCAGGCTTTGGTGGTGCGTTAAACGCATACGAATTAATGATGGCTATGATCGAAGCAGGTGCCGCAGGCGTACACTTTGAAGATCAGCTATCAAGTGAAAAGAAATGTGGACACTTAGGTGGTAAGGTTTTAATTCCTACTAGCCAAGCAATTCGCAATTTACAAGCCGCACGTCTAGCAAGTGACGTAGCAGGTGTTGATACAGTTATTATGGCACGTACAGATGCAGAGTCTGCTACATTAATTACAAGTGATCACGATCCATTAGACAAGGATTTTATTATCAATGAACGTACTGAAGAAGGTTTTTACAAATTTAAAAATGGGCTTGATGCATGTATTAGGAGAGGTCTTGCTTATGCCCCTTACGCTGATCTCTTATGGTTCGAAACTAGTACACCTGATATTGCACAGGCTAAGAAATTCGCCGATGCTATACATGCTGAGTTTCCAGACCAAATGTTGGCTTATAATTGCAGTCCTAGTTTTAATTGGCGCAAGTTTTTATCTGTAGAAGAGTGTGAAACATTCCAGCGTGAGCTAGGCGAGCTTGGTTATAAGTTCCAATTTATTACACTAGCAGGTTTCCACTCAGTTAACTTAGCAACATTTGAACTAGCAGAAGCATACAAGGCACGTGGTATGGCTGGTTACAGTGAAATGCAACAACGTGAGTTTGCCGCACAAGAACGTGGCTTTACAACTGTTAAACATCAACGTGAAGTTGGCGTTGGCTACTTTGATTTAATTAGCGAAGCAGTTGGGGCAACGAGTACTGTAGCAAACAAACACTCAACGGAGGCGGATCAATTCCATTAATATGCTTATTATAATCTATACCTTGGTGATGGTACAAATCACTATTGCTTGTGTTACTTTGTATTTGCATCGTAGTCAAGCACACAGAGCAGTATCATTTCATCCAGTGGTTAGTCATTTCATGCGTTTATGGTTATGGTTAACAACAGGTATGAACACTAAGGAATGGGTTGCAGTTCATCGCAAGCACCATCAAGCAAGTGACACAGCGACGGATCCACATAGTCCTAAAATATATGGTATCTGGCGTGTACTGTTTGGTGGTGCATTTCTTTATGTTAAAGCAAAGAATGATCCTGAAGTTATAAAGTTAGGTATTGGAACACCTAACGATTGGATAGAAAATAAAGTTTACACTCCCCACCCCTTTGCAGGGATTCTATTGATGTTGGTCATTGACCTTGTTCTTTTTGGCCTTGCTGGGTTTATAGTGTGGGGAGTTCAGATGCTTTGGATTCCGTTTTGGGCTGCTGGAGTTATTAACGGCCTTGCACATTGGATAGGATATAGGAATTATGATACAAAAGACACTTCTCGTAATCTTGGGCCTTTTGGTGTTTGGATTGGTGGTGAAGAACTTCATAATAATCACCACGGAGACGGTGCAAGTCCTAAATTCAGCACTAAGTGGTACGAAGTAGATATCGGCTGGATTTATATTAAAACGTTAGAATTTTTTAAATTAGCAACTATTAGAACTTAGTTGCAATAAATTCTGCTTCAGGAATACGTGTGTGGGTATTTTTACTACCTAACACAATTACAATTCTGCGACCAATATCAGTATCTAACATCATCGCAATACAACCTCCACTGGCTCTTATGTAGCCAGTTTTGCTGACTATAAAGTCGTGACGTTTTCCAATGATAGGATTAGTGTTATTAAATATCAACCATTTTTTACGCATTTTAATTTTTACATGAGGTGTGCTGGCCGATTTAACAATTTCAGGATAGGTCTTAGCAACTATAACTTGTTTAACTAAATCAGTTGCGGTGCTTACATTAAACACTCCTAAGCCAGTTGGGTCTACATACTTTGTATCGTGCATACCAATAGAGTGTGCTTTTGCATTCATAGCTCTAACACAGGCAACTTTGCCGTTAGGAAAATGTTCGCACAAGAGTTCTGCAGCTTTATTATCGCTATGCACAAGTGCTAACTGCAATGCTTCGCCCCGTGTGTATTTGCCAATACGTTCATCTAGATCTTGATGAGCATCTAACACAACCATTGCAGTCATTAATTTTGTAATACTAGCTATACTGCGAATTTCAGTTATGTTGTCACTTTGAATAACGTTGCCGGATTCATCGGCCACGAGCCAGCTTTGAGCGGTGATAGGCAAAGGTTTGGAGCTGGTGGCATTTGTTTGCCCGCTATAAAAAACGGAAAGTAATACCAATATAGAAAAGATTCTACCCATAGATCTATTGTACGCTCTAGTATAAATTCTGTCAAATTATTTTTCATGTGCGATAAACTCGCCATTCCAATCATCGCCTAGATCTTGTTGTTTCATAAAGTCACAACGCTCGATCCACATTTTATAGTACTTGTCCATTTGTCCGTTAAATGAACCTTTCATTTCATCACAGAGTATTTTGGCTGCATCAAATTGTTTGAGCTTATACAATTCGTGCATCTTATTGTGTGTTATACGAGACTTGTTATATTCTTTAACATCGCCTTTGATGCGTAATGCTGTATAGATACTATCAGCAACAGTCTTACCTTTTGGCTGTAAGTTATCCAAATACAAGTAAAAGAAATCATCTTTACTACGGTTATATGTTTCAGCACCAATAATACATAGCACACCATATGCTTTACAACGTGCCTCTAAACGTGCCGCAGTACTAACCATGTCACCTAAGATGTCATAGCTGTGTCGTTCTGTTGAACCCATTTCACCAATAAATCCAATACCACTATTACAACCCCAACCCATTGCTGCTGGAGGTAAACCTTGTGCTTCCATTATCTTAGTGTATTCATCTACAGCATCTAACATTTCTAAGCCAACACGCACAATAGTTTTAGCATGGTCTGGATCATCAATAGGCGCACCATGAATGTGCATACTTGCGTCACCTACATACTTGATAACCATACCTTTGTTTTCAAGCATAGGCTTACTGATAGCATCCATGTAGCCGTTCATGTATTTGCCAAGTCCAGCAACATCATCACCGTAGTGTTCGCCAATTGGTGTAAAGCCGCGTAAGTCACTAAACATAACACTAACATCTTTCCTTACACCACGCTTAATTAAATCGGGATCTTTTTGTAACATTTCCACAACTTCTTTTGAGCAATATCCTGCAAACTGTTTCTTTATGGCTTGCTTTTGTAAGAATTCGCTGACAAACTTGACACCGTAGGCATGCAGAGCGACCAAGAGTAGGCCAACTCCAATGGCAGTAGCGTCAAATAACCATAGATAGAGATCGTACATAACCCAACTGCCAACAGCAGAGCCGCCAATGATAATAATAGTCGATGCCAAACCTGCATATACATACCTCGTTAAGAAAATTAATAAAATGCCGGCAACAAGTAATGTTATAATTTCAACACCATCTGCATAGTCTGGTCTTTGAATGTTAACTTGATTAGCCATTGTAGCAATAACAGCCGCTTGCATTTCTTGTGGCCAAACACTTCCAATACTAGTTGGTACAGGGTTCCCTAGTCCAGCGGCCGCAGTTCCTACAATGACAATAGCACCACCAAAGTCTTTTGGAAGATTAGCCATAGAAACTGAACGAGATTTTTGACTCCAGTCAACCCATACTCGACCTAAACTGTCTGTTGGAATTATTCCAATGTCTCCAGGTAATCTCATTTTTTCAACGCCACCTTCAAACAGTTTAACTTGGAATGTTGAATTAGCTGTTGCAACTCTCATTGTTTCCATTGCAAGACTTGGATATAATTTACCATCAACTGTAACAATTAAAGGCAATCGACGATTAACACCATCAACTTCTGGCAATGTGTTTGTAGTTCCTACACCAGCTGCAGCATTTTCTAATCTAGGAATGTTAGCAATTAATCCAGGATAAGTTACAATTTGATCTAACCATTCTGGATTAAGTACGGCACTACCTGGAACTTTTGGTGTATTTTTTGTCTTTTGTGCTGGGGTATTAGGCAGAACTACAGGATAGTGTTTTAATATCTGTTCTAGAGCTTTGTCTCCTCCTTGTCTGTCTGCTTCTGGCATTAAGACATTCCATACTACTAGTCCAGCTTTGCGAGCATATAGATCTTCAATCATATCTGCATAGACTTCTCTGTTAAACGGCCACTGTCCGTATTTGGCCATAGTATCTTCGTCTATGTTTACAGTATAGATATTATTTTCTACTGCTGGTTTACTTGTTATTAGTGTGTCAAAGTAACGTAATCGTACACTTTCTACAAATGTTGGATCAGATATTCTTAATCCTAGAATTAAGGCTAGTGTTAATAGTGCTGTCCATGGACTAACTAATATTTTTTTAACGTGGAATTGCGGCAGCTTTGGCAGGGAGATCTTCATCGTCTTTGTATCCTAAACTTGTAGCACCTGATTTCTCTTGTGCTGTCATTGATTTACATTTACCTGCAACAATCATCTCACAAGGAGGTGGTGCCATTACAGGCCTTTCAATAGTAACAATTTTAGGGCCTGCACAGCCTGCCAGTAAAATTGCTGATAATATTGATACTTTTTTAAGCATTCAATATTTATCTAGAAATTTTAGGTTTGATAATCTGGAATTTCTTTAGAACCGTCGCCTGTGCCCAGTATACAGGCGATTTCTGAAGTGAATTGTATAAAAGTCCAGCTTCTTGTTTGTTTATTGATGAAAAGGCTGTACCTTGTGTCGTCAAGAGCGTCCTTTCCTGTCCAAATAGGAATTTCTTGATAGTTTTCGTTCAGTGCTTCTATGATAGTTTTAACTTTATCGCAAATTACAGGCTTACGACTTTGAAACACTTGGGCGTTGGCTATAGAGCTTGTAAGGCATAATAGGAACACCAATGCTAATATACGCATGGCCTACTCCTTAAAACTATATTTATTGACGCACTACAGTTGTGCATCCTGCTGGATTTGCACAACTTTGAATGATGCTGAAAGATTTGCCGCCGGTTTGCTGTAAATCAACACTAGCAGGACCGCCTGCGTTAGTTAAATCTATAACAGCATTGTTAGCAGTATTACCAGATTGTGTAACTGTTGCTGAGTTATGATTGCCTGTTAGAGTAATATCGGCAAAGTGTCCTGCTGAACCAGATTGATTAGTTGTAACAGTATTAATGTCACCAGTTGCACGACTAAACAGTATATGGTTACCTGTTCCTGTTTGTGTATGATTCACAGTATTACCATTACCTTGAATTTTAGTTTCAGCGTAGTTTGGTCCGCCTGAAGTATTTGATTGATTAGTAGTAACATTGTTTCCCCATCCTGGAATTTCTTGTTTTAAATAGTTGCGGCCGGTTTGTGTATTGTTAACAACGTTATTGTTGCCATCTAATGTAAACTCAATTTTATTCTTGTCACCTATTTGTGTAATTGTTACATTATTGTTAGTACCGTATGATTGTGTAATATACAATTCGTTATTATAAGATTGTGTTCCATTATTCCAAGTATTGACTCTTGCTTGTTTAATATTGATATCTGGAGGTGGCACATAAGAACTTCCGCTACCAATAGTTTCTTGTCCTGTGCCATTGGTCATTGTAATGGTTCCGCCTTCAATGGATGGTCCTAGAACAACTGTAGTTCCGCTTACATTAACAACACTACTATTAGAATAAACTACTCCTGTAGTATCAATTGTTGCTGAAGCAATAGTACCTGTTGTAAAAGCTGAGTTTCCAACTTGTTTGACTCCATCTCCATAGTCCCAAAAGAACCTGTGGCCAACACCGCCTTCAACGTTCCAATACCATGCTTCTAAATTATAACTTTGTCCGGCAACAACATCCATCCAACCGTTACCGTTGTAGTTGTTACCTATTGCTTGCCATTGGTATGTAGTACTGTTATTAATAATAGTGCTGCCATTAATACGTAATACAAATCCGTCGTCTGTTTGATTGTAAAAATATAATCTATAAACTGTGCCAGCAGGATGTGCGGCAGTAATAGGAGCAGTAATTGTTCCAGTATATCTTATAACAGTACCTTCGTTGTATCCTAATAGACTTCCATCGTTATTTGGAAGTCTAGCATTAGTTTGCAAAAACATTCCGTTGGTAGTTACTCCACTGTTTACAGTATTTCCATAATCAGCTGCGTTGGTACTTGGTACATGGAAACTAAAAGGAATAGCTATACATCCTAAGAATCCGCAACTATAGTTTCTGTAATCGTATCTCCATACTTGGAAATTTAATCCCTGTTGTACAGTTTGTGTAGTCGTAACAACCGCACCGTTTGATTCAATGGTAGTTCCTGCTACGCCCGATGTTGTTACTGTATTAATAGGAGTTGTATAAGTTGTTAACGTATTACCAACAATTTTGTTAGTTGTAACTGTCGAAGCAACTTTAGTTTGATATAGAGATTCTGTACCATTGCTAGTAGTTGTTGTACCGTCACTCCAAGTTGTTGTTGTTACAGGTGTACGATATATTGTTGTTGTATTACCGTTTACTACTGTTCTTGTTGTATATGTAACTGATGTACCTGTTACAGTTGGTGCTGGAGCTGCACCTGCTGTTGCGCCTGTACCGGCATTTGTTACTGTCATGGTGTTGTTATAACCACCTGCTGTTCCACTAGTAGTACCACCTGTAGCACTTGGTCCACCACCGTTAGCGTTAGCAACTAGACCAACTGTGCTAGATCCAGGAACACCATCGCTGTTAACAATACAAGCATTTGATCCACCCCAAGCACCTTGACACGCACCAAAACCCGGACTGCTTGTCCAACCCTGTGCTGTTATGCCGTTATAAGGACCAAATTCTGGGTTATACAATAAGTTGCCGCCGCCATTAAGTTGTAGTGTAGGAGCACGATACCAAGGACCATAGTCACCTGCCCAATAGCTTCCATCGATACCGTACATATAAACTTTAGCATAAGCAACAGTTGCGGCTTCTGCTGAAGTTAGTGTTGAACTAATAGTTAACGTTGTCCAAGGTACTGCTGTGTCAATACATGGGTTACCGCAGACAGCGTTAGGGTTTGGTAAGTTAGCATTATATGTTGAATTTGCACTTTTTACTAACGATCCACCGGCAGTATAGAATTCAATCTTTACGTTGGCTGTATCACTTTGGCCAGCACGGCCGCCACCATTGTGTGCTAACACACTCATAGTGAATGTTCCACCTTGTTGCATATTACTATCAAATACTACATATTGACTAATAGTCGTAGTAACGTAAGCAGTTGCAATAGCATTGTATTCTACTGCTTGGCTATGTGCGCTTAGGCAAAATGATAAACCAAATAAAAATTGAAGTACACGTTTTATCATCTTTGTATTAAGGTAATAGTTGTATTACCTCCTTGATTAACACGATTTTTAAATTCTAAACTACCTTGTGTTTGATAAATCGTACTGTTTTGTGTTAATGGCGTTTTGACACATTGAATATCAGCGCCGTTATCTCGACATAATTCAACACTTAGATCGTCTTTGTAAGCAACGATTCCGCTAGATTTTTTATAATCAGGTAATACAGGATCTACAGGATCTAAAAACTTTTGATCTAGTATGTTGCCAATAATGTCAAACAAACTAGCTAGAAAATTATTGTCTAAAAAATTCTTTGCTAGTTTGTCGTCATACATTTGATTTGCCTGCATGTCTAAATAATTCTCTAAACCTTTTTCTTTCAAAAAATCAAAATCAAGAGCGTTAAATGTTCGACGTTGTTCATCTACTGCACGTTTGACTTCTGCTGGCGGACTTACAATTAACAAATTACTAATAGCCATTTCGCTTAGTTGTAATACCTTAGGAGGAGTAGGTGGCTGTGTTCTACTCATAACTTTAGTAACTTGGAATGGCTGATTGAGTATTACAGTTCCAACGTCGTTAGTAACTTCAATACTGCCGGTTTTACAGTTTGATTCAATATCTTTTACTGTACGGGTTGGACGATCATTAGGGCAACTAGGTAAAAGAATAATAGTGCTTTCGCCAAGTTCATCAACTGTGGCTGTAAAATCTGTTCCACGTACTGCTACAGTTGCGCTAGGTGTGTTTAGTGCAACATTTTGTGGACTGTTTTTTGCAATTTGTCCAGATGCGTATCGTACTGTGCCAAGCGCAATCTTAGCACCTAATTTGCCACTTTTGCTCTTAGGGTCATAGACAAAATCATCAATGACTAGTTTACTATTTTCGTTTACTTGAACTTTAGTATCGTCTTCAAACGTTATCCCTACTTTCCCTTGAGCTGTTTTGATGGCATCGTTCATCTCTACTCCAGTCCCTTTCGACGCCGTTAGTGTCGAATTCTGTCTCTGGATACTTGGTGGAGTATTTATAAGTTCCGTCACTTTGCCTATCGCCGCGTTTGTGTTCGACGATATACCTAGCAACGGAACGCATAGTATTGCCATCCATAATTTCATGGAGCCCTCTTAGTTTTTCTGTAAAATAGTATAAGTGTTACTACTTCCCGATACGGCAAGATTTGTTAAGTTACTTACAGTACCTTGTTGTGTAATACCAATAGTATTAGTGCTACCTGTTACTGATAGTGTTGCATGATGACCAGTTCCACTGCCGCCTGTTTGCGACAATGTTATACCGTTTCCACTTCCAACTACAGTGATACTAGCATAGTGATCATATAATCCAGTTTGAGTTACATCAGTTGTGTTACCTGAGCCAGTGATATCAACAATGGCTTGCGCTCCGTTAACACCATATGCACTTTGAATAATACTAGTTGTATTAGTTGCTCCTGATGTAGTTAAACTAACTTGACCTTTATTTCCAGTCATATTAAGTGTAGTTGTGTTACCACCGCCACCTGTCTGACTAACAGTTGCTACGGTATCATCTGCGTTAATTGTACCAGTGAATGTATTATTAGCACCGCCACTTGTTCCTACTGTTAATTGATTACTAGTTCCAGTCATATTAAGTGTTGTAGTTGCACCACCACCACTTTGAATGAAACTAACTACGTTACCACTGGCTGTGCCTGTTCCATTATTATTAATATTGATGTAACCTGTGTTGCCACCACCACTTACTTGGTAATTTAAGTTTACACCGATATTAGCATAGTTAGATACTGTTCCACCTTGAGTTGAATTAACACCCAAAGACAGTACGTTGGTTGCTCCAGTTTGTTCGATATTAATTGTCTGAGCAGAGCCAGTTAATTTAGCCGGATCAGTAGTGCCTCCAGCAGAACCGTTAGTTAAAATTCCTTTTACTTTATTTCCAGAACCATCTTGTGTCATAGTAATGGTACTGTTGTCGCCAGACTGATCAATATAAATGCTGTTGTCAGCCGCCATGCCCAATGTTGTCATTGCAGACAACACCAGAATTGTGAGTAATTTTCTCGACAACCCACCAGCGCCTTTTATACTTTTGTCCATCTTTTTCTAATGTTGGTTTATCGATTTCGCCAACAAGTTCCTTGGTCAGTGACCTGTTATAGTTATTACTGCTTTACTTCTTCAATTTTTTCAATTCGGATCCATCCTCCTCGATTAGTTCCGTCTTCTGTTTTTACTCTTACCCAACCCTCACTCCCGGGTTGTAATACACTTAATGTTGTGCCTTTTGCTACCCACCATTTTCTTGTACTTTTTTCATCTTGTTCTGAGTGTAAGAAAGCATTGTCTTTTAATTGTCTATTGCCAAATAAGGCTACGGGTTCTTTCTTTACTTCGGTGGTGGCACTGGGTGCGGCTTCTGTTTTGGTTTCGGATGAGGTTTGCGGTTGAACCACGACATCTGTTTTCTCCTCTTCTTTAACTGGTTGTTTAATTTCGCTACTAATTACCGGAGCAGAAGATACAGGTGCAGGAGTAATTGTAACTGGAGGGAGATCTTTCACCTCTGGTTTATAATCCCAAATTCCTTTACGCTGTCCTTCTTTAACTAACTCAACAACTGCCATTTCTACTGTTGCCTTTACTGCATAAGTTCCTGGTTCGTTAATTGTTAAACCAGCTTCTGCTTCAAATGCCTTTGTGCCTGCGTCAAAAAATCTTAGTGCAGATACGCTGTCTGCTGAACTCAAGATAGTTTTTTGAACAGTAACAGTAGCTAAAACTTTACCTGTGTTTACGCTGACTGCTCGTAAACTGACTGTCACTGTGTCTGTTGACCATTGTGTTTGTTTTCCAATACCAAAAATACGTTGGCCGATGCCGCCGCTTGTAGTACTTTGATCGTAACCTACAATTCCGCCTTCTAAAATAATACCAGCAAACTGCATTGGCATTAATGGTTTAGCATCTTTACCTTCATATGCTTCGCGCATTTGACGAATAATTAAACGTTCTTTAGTTAAGTTATCAATACCTACACGTTCAACAACATCGAACCATTGTCCTTTACCTACGTTTTGTAGAGCTTGAATTAAAAACGTTTCTGCGCCTTGTGTAACTGCTGTGCTTAAACTAGCTATGTTAGCTTGAGGGCGGCGTTGTCCAGTTTTATCTTGGAAACTGTAAACTGCTACACTAATTGGTTTACCAGTAGCAGGACCTGGAATAGTGTCAAATTCTTTTTTGACATTAGTCATTTGTCCTGTTACTTCAGGTGTCTTATCTAATGCTCCTGTGCTTTGCATAACAGCACAACCAGAAAGCATACTTAAAATTGCTAGGGCTATAAATGTCTTTTTCATGATTTAATTCCCTGGCATTTGGAATGAGCTTAGTGGCACATAAACACAACTCATACCAGTGTCTGTACACGAAGCTGAACTTGGGTTAGTTGCAGTAGGATCTGCAATTTTTAACATAATGCAATAGCCATATGCTGTAGAGCAATTAGCATCATTTGCACTACTAACTCTTCCCCAACTAATATAGTTGCCTTGGAAGTCAATATTTCCTGAGCAATTTGTGTTTGTTGATGACGTGCAATTATTATTTGCAAACATAGCAGTAGCTACGTTTTGACTTATTTGTGCATAGATACGTGATTCTAAGTTGCTAACAAACTTATATAAATTTGTATTCTTTTTGTCTGCAGCAGCTTTATCAATTTCAGCCTGTAGTTTATCAGCACGTTCTTTTTCACGTGTTCTTTCTTGATTTTCTACAGTTAAAACATGACTACTATAACCTACACCATTAAAAGCAGGACTCTTAAATTGATAATCGCTAAGAGGTGCTGCTGTTGCAATTAAAGGCAATAGTAGTGTGATTATTCCTAATTTTGTTTTGGACATTGGTTCGCTCCCGGTATCCTGTATTATATTTACAGTAACGGAAACGAAAATTAAACGCTGAGTTTAATCTAGATTAAACTTCTTCAGGTTCTGTTTCTTTTGGAGGAACAAACGGTGTATATAAACGTTTTGCTTGAGGAACTTCCCTCGGTTTAATGACTGTTTTTACTAGTTGTGGGAACTGTTGTTCTAATTCTGCAATAACTTGATCTGTCGGAACACCTGCCAATTTCATTTCATATGCAGCATTAGCCATTTTTTGAATAACACGTTGATCTTTGACATTACGTAAATTTGCAAATTTTGTAGCCCAACTTACAAATGCAGCTTTTTGTTGAGCAATAAACTCAGGTGTTTGTTTCTTTGGCAATTTCGCTTTATCAGCTCTTAATGCCTTTTCTAGGCCTGGTGCAACAACATCAGTTCCGTAAGTTCTTGGATTGATTTCAATTTGTGGGTAAACTGTTCTTGCAGGATTTGCACCGCTTAGATAAATGGTTTGTGCGTGTAATCTTAAACCTTTTGATCCTAAATCTTCTGCCTTAGTATACCAAACAAATGTGCCTGCACCTAAATCAATATATAAAACACCATCGTCGTGTTTTCTAGCCATATAGTAATTAAATGTGGCTTGACTATATGCCTGTAATGCTCCATTGACGTCACCAGATTCGATTGATGATAAAACAGTATTAATATTTTTCATCAATCGTTGTCTATATTCTGGACGAGGTGGGCGATATCCTTCTTTAGTTGAATCGCCCCAGTTTCCAAAAATTTGTTTAATATTGTATCGTATCAAACCCAATAATGTACTAGATTCATCGGGACTTGCTGCTTTAACTAGTTCAATTGCAGTTGTCAAACTTAAACCGCTGTCGCCTAACCCTTTTTTAGCTTGATTAGATAACAGACCTTTTGACCCTAATTTTTTTATTAAAGCAGATGCAAATGCGTTGAGTTTTTTAGATCCTTCTGCGTAATCTGCTGTAGGGCGAACTTCTTGATCACCAAAACGAGCAGAACTTTTCTTAAGAGAACCTTTTTTGTCTGGAGCAGTATCCGATGTTTTAACTTCAACAGATAATGTCTTCCCGCCATATTTGACTAATAAATCTCCCTTGGTGCTCTCTGGTTTGTTAATTCTTTTACTTAACACACTTAGGCCAAATTCTCCCTTACCATGTCCTAGTGCCATAACTCTCATTAATTCATCGACTAATTCTTGAATTAACGGATTAGTATCGTAACCTGCAAAAACTTCAGAAAAGCCTACACGATCTCCTTCTAACATTTTGTCAAGATTTACAAGTTTATCAGCCCTCCATAAACTATAAAGTTCATTGCGTTGTTCAGGAGTGGCATCAATGCTTATGATATAACGAGCTAATAGTTGTTGTGCAGCATTTACAGTTGGATCGCCGATACTTTTAAGGTCTTTATTGATCAACCCTACTCTTCCGCCGGCATTAACATCTCTTAGTAAATCTTCAATTTCTCTTAGAGTCTTTACTGTGCCTTCGTCCGCTGGTAATTGTTTAATTTTTCCAGCTAGGGCATTTTTTAAGTCGGCAATGGCATCTGCTGCCATCTCAAAAATAGGGGTAAGAATTTTAATATCAGAAAATCGCATAGTAACAATATTTATGCTATTTCTGGGAAGAGGCAGTCCTGTATGAAAACACGTACATCGTCTTCGTTTAGCCCTAAACTAGCCATAACACGCGGTGTATGTGGATTTTGTTTTTGATTATCGCAATAGTAATTTTGATATGTAGTGGTATCTAATGCTGTATTATTAGTTTCCGCTACTGTTTCTAAGTAGTGTGCCAGGGTATCCCTAGCCATTTGTGTAATTTGTTCTAATTCTGTTTCATCTTGCACATTGCCTGCTGCTACCATGTGCGGGCTAAAAATGCGTTTTGCCCAGTCCGGAAGTTCACGTTCTCTGCGCCATTCTAGTCGCTTGACATATTCACCAAACCAATCCATCATAGGATGAAACTGATCGCCAGCGGCACTATAATCGTGAAAACAACCAGTCATTTTGTTTTTGCCAGCTACAACATCAAAGCCGTATATAGGAGCAGGATTGTGTATGTGTGGGAAGATACAACAATGCATCATCCACAGGCCTTTAGTTTCACGAGCATCTACGACATCAACGTGAGCACGGCGATAATCATTACTGGTCCAAACGCGATTGATCCAACCAGGCTGATTAAACCTATCCATTCCAGGTTCAAATATTTCTTTACCTGTAGCATCAAAACTTTCCTCTAATAGATGTTGAATATCTATCAGTGTATCCCATACTTTACTCATAGTCTTTGGCTACATCCATCAACTGTTCAAATAGTGTTGTAGCAAAATCAAAGCAAACTTTTGCTTCGTCGGCCATGCTGTCGTCAAGTTTGGTTCTAATAGCATTTTTAATTTCTTCTGTGTCGCCATTAAATTGATAAAACTTACCACTACCTGGTACACGTTTACTAATCATTTGTCCGCCACTTAGATCACCCATGTGACGAACATAAATGTGTGCCATTAGTTTATGTGGGTCTTCTTTTATGCTTAAGATGTATTTTATGTAGTCGTTAACAACTGGACAAATTTTAGGTTGTTCTGTATTGTCTCTTCCCCACAGTTCAATAAAATCTTCAAGAATTGCAGGTGCTCTACGTATATCAGGGATGCCGTGCAATAACTGATGAGGCATAGCACAAGCCTCTAGCACTTCATACATTGGGTGTTGATTTTTAAGATATGTTGCGTATAACTTAGGATTAATATTTCCCGAAAATAACAACTTAACAAACGGTCTAGTCTCTGCTCTTCGATGCTGTTCGTGTGTGGCTTCTTTTAAACTCATTCTTCCTCCAGTTTGATTTGGAGAGGAAATCCATTAGTACGTGCCTGTTGTGTGGCTTCAACTGCTTTGGCCTCTGCAATTTCAAAACTGTAAACACCAGCGATTCCGCTTCCTGTTTCATGAACTTCTAACATGATTTCTTTTGCGGTTTCTGGAGTATGTTTGAATATTTCAACTAAAATTGAAATTACAAATTCCATAGGAGTTGAGTCGTCGTTAAGCAAAATAACTTTCCAACGCTTTGGCTCTTGAATAGTTACTTTGATTTTTTCATCTAGTTGAATATCAGTACTAGGCATTTCGTTCTCTTTCAAAGTTGGGGGAGTTTCCTCCCCCGGTTGCTGTTATTTAATTTCAATTACACGAGGCTTCAGTGCTTCTGGAATGATACGCTCAATTTGAATCTTAAGCATACCGTCTTTAACTTCAGCACCTCTTACTTCCATGTATTCTGCTAGTGTAAAATGTTGTTCAAAATCTCTAGCAGCTAACCCGCGATGTAAATATTCCTTGTCTTCGTCGCTGGACTTTTTACCTGTAATTTTTAGTTGATCTTGATCAACTTCTACAGTGATTTCTTCTTTACTAAATCCTGCTACTGCAACTTCAATACCGTAATGTGTTTCATCATACTTTACAATATTGTGTGGAGGATAATTTCCATTTTGGCTTCCTTGAAAGAATCGATCGTTGAAGTAACGATCAAAACCAACTAGGGCTCTGTTTAATTGGGCTAGTGCCGCTGTATCAATAGTTCTTAATTGTGTCATTTTAGATCTCCTTTATTAAGCAAGAACTTTGTAGGGCCCGACTATCGGCACCCTACAGTTTTATTATAAGACGATTAGTCTTTTTTATCAACCTCTTTGAACTCCGCATCTACGGTTTGTTCGCCCTGTGGTTGAGCAGGGTTTTGAGCGGCAGATTCAGCGGCTTGTTTCTTAGCCATAACTGGACCTGCTGCTTCAAAAAGTTTACCAACAGCTTCGTTAATCTTTTCTTTGTCATCACTAGACATAGCTTCATTCAACGATGTCTTGGCTGTTTCGTAAGCTGACTTTTCTTCGTCAGTTAATTGATCCTTGTAAGTTTCAAAGTCTTTATTAACTGAATGGCTTGCAGCTTCTGCTTGATTTTTTGCATCGATAAGTTCACGAGCTTTTTTATCTGATTCTGCATTTTCTTCTGCTTCACGAACCATACGTTGGATCTCAGCCTCGGATAGTCCACTGTCTGATTTAATAGTGATTTTATTTTCTTTACCTGTGCTTTTATCTTTAGCACTGATATTCATAATACCGTTGGCGTCAATATCAAATGTAACTTCGATTTGTGGCATTCCACGTGGAGCAGGATTAATACCATCTAACTTAAACTCGCCTAGCATCTTGTTATACTTAAACAGTTCACGTTCACCTTGTGCTACCTTGATATCTACAGCAGGCTGATTGTCTTCTGCTGTAGAAAACACTTGACTGGCTTTAGTAGGAATAGTTGTGTTCTTTTGAATTAACTTAGTGAACACACCGCCCATTGTTTCAATACCAAGTGACAATGGAGTAACGTCTAGTAATAGAACATCAGTCTTGTCGCCTGCTAGAACTGCACCTTGGATGGCGGCACCAGCGGCAACTGCTTCGTCTGGGTTAACGTCCTTACGTGGAGCCTTACCAAACAATTTTTCAACTGCTTCTTGTACCTTAGGCATACGTGTTTGACCACCAACAAGGATAACCTCGTCAATGTCGCTTGCAGATACATTAGCATCTTTCATAGCAACTTTACAAGGGTCAATTGAACGCTCAATTAGTTTCTCTACCATTGCTTCAAATTTAGCACGGGTAAGTTTGACATTTAAATGCTTAGGGCCACTTGCATCAGCGGTAATATATGGCAAGTTGATGTCTGTACTTGCAGAGCTAGACAATTCAATCTTGGCTTTTTCTGCGGCATCTTTTAGACGCTGTAGAGCCAACATGTCTTTCTTAAGATCAACACCGTTTTCTTTCTTGAATTCTTCAACTAAGTGATCCATGATAGCCTGGTCAAAGTCTTCACCGCCTAGGAATGTATCACCGTTTGTTGACAACACTTCAATCTGTTTGTCACCGTCAATGTTAGCAATTTCGATAATACTAATATCAAATGTACCACCACCTAAGTCATACACAGCAATCTTGCGATCCTTCTTAGATTCTTTATCAACACCATAAGCAAGTGCGGCCGCTGTTGGTTCGTTGATAATACGCAACACTTCTAAGCCAGCAATCTTACCTGCGTCTTTAGTTGCTTGACGTTGCTGGTCGTTAAAATATGCTGGAACTGTAATAACTGCTTTAGTGACTGATTCGCCTAGATAGTCTTCGGCAGTCTTTTTCATTTTGCGTAGAACTTCAGCACTGATTTGTGGAGGTGCTAGTTTTTCATTATTGGCTTCTACCCATGCATCACCGTTTTCTGCACGGATGATAGTGTATGGCATTAGACCAATGTCTTTTTGCACAGCCTGTTCTTCAAACTTACGTCCGATTAAACGCTTGGCTGCGTAAATTGTATTCTTGGGATTTGTGACTGCTTGACGTTTTGCTGTAGCACCAACAAGAATTTCATCTTGTGTGTAAGCAACAATTGATGGTGTTGTTCTTGCACCTTCGCTGTTTTCAATTACTTTAGCTTTACCGTTTTCTAGTACTGCTACACAGCTATTTGTTGTACCTAAGTCGATACCTATGATTTTGCTCATTTCTGTTCTCCTTTGTTAAGCAAGAATATATAAAGCCCTAACGGCGCTCTACATTCGTATTTATACTTTTTCTCTTTCAGAACTAAAAATATTTGACCAAATTTTTAGTTTTTCACGCTTGGCTTCTGCGGCTTTTTCAATATTGCTAAAACTAACAATATCAAGCTCTTGTAGGATTTCTACCATGGCTTGTAAATCGCCTAGTTCTTCTTCTAAATGTTCTCTGTTAGTTTTGGGTTTTCCGGGCTTTAAATTATCTAGTCCAAACCTACTTATTTTACTAACTGCTTGAATTACTTCTGCACATTCTTCTTGTAAAATATCCATTACTTCTTTTGTTTGTTTGTCCATGTTATCTCTCATTGCTAAAAGGTGCGAGATATTTGCCATCTCGTGTGGTGCTAGTACGCAAAGTGTTATAGACATTTTGTATACCAACTGCTTGGTTCCATGCATCTTCTAATGCATGGTGTTTTAATACTGGAGGGCGATTAGGATTTATGCCAAGGTCAAATGCGGTACGCACATCACGTACTTGCCAAAAGTTCCAAGGTACTGCCTTGTTAATACGTTTGAAAACTGTTTCGCAAATCACAATGTCAAATGCCGCACCGTTTGACCAAACACGTTTTGCTCCCCAACAAAATTTATATAGCTGATTAAATGCATCGACTACATGAATGCGATTGTCGGGACTGAAGGCTTCGTCTTGTGCTTCTTTGCTTTGATTAGCCCACCATGCAATAGTGTCGTCGTTTGCAACAAGGCCGAGCTCGTGACAACTATCAACATCTACTTTGACATAAAAACTATCCATTGCTGGTTCTTCTATGTCCATACCAAAAGGATCAAACTTTACTGCTCCAATGGTAAGAATGGCGGCATCTGTGGATGTCGCCAATGTTTCTAAGTCAATCATTACATCTGTATTAGCCATTTAGTATCTTTCGTTATTATGATACTAAATTGTAACACAAGAATGTTGTAATGTCAATACATTTTCTTTGGTAATTGCTCTTTTTCGAGCTTCTTGCGCCAACGAGCTTTGGCTGCACCTTTGGCTCGTTTACGGGCTGTAGTTGGTTTTTCGTAAAATTCTTTTTTACGTAAGTCGTCCAAAATGCCTGCGTCTTCAACTTTGCGTTTGAAACGTCTTAGTGCTTGATTAATGTTTTCGTTATCTCTAACGGTAACACCAGTTCCTTTAGTCTTGTGATTCATCATCATCCTCTTGGTTGTCAGAAAATTGTTCTACGATTTGGTCCAAATCCCAAATTCTATTTTTTGAAATTAGGTTATATGGAGTTGTCTCGTCTTTAGTTATATAGTGTGCGTTGGGTTGTGCCAGCAGAAATGTGACAAACTTTTGAGTAATTACATCGCAGTTGTCGATATCTACAATAACTACATCTACTTGTTGTGCAACGCTTAACATCCAACTAATATCAGTTTCTTGTTCATCAAACATAAAAATGTTTAAATCATCAATGCTTTTACTTAAAATAGTTTGAAACTGTTGTTTAATGTAGTTTGAAGGCTTAACTAATAGATAACTCAAATTCATATTGAACAGTTTATCTGGTGGTGTTATTAGAGTTATTTTTCCTAAGTTCATATATTCTATCTGCAAATTCTTGTAGTCGTTCTGATGAATAATTAGCAAACTTTGGTCCTCGAGCTTTTGTTTCTTCAACAAATTCATACAAGGATGGGTCTGTAAATTTATCAATTATCAAATCTTGAAAACGATCAACATCATAGATTTTGTACAATTCGTCCTTGGGTCTTAGTCTACTTGCATTTATTCTTGACCAAAGTGTTCCGTCACTTTGTTCTGCATTTTGCACATACCCTGCTACGATCTGTCCTTGATCTGTATCTTGCCCGCTTCGTCCTTGGTCATATACGTCTTTTTTTTTGATTCTTCTGTTTCTTCTGCCTTAGGAAAGTCTGGTTCAATTGTTGCCTTTGTTTCTTCTTCAACTGCCTTTTCAGCTTCCTCAATCATCTTGTTCCATTGTTCTAACGGAACTGGTGTTTCTTCCTGTTTAACTTCTTCGATGCGTTCTTGTACACGCTCTTCTGCTTGTTTAAGAAAGTCGGGTTCAAGATCTATAGCTGGTTGCTCCGGCGCTGTTATATCACCTCCTGTGGCAGTCGACGGTGTTTCGCTAGGAATTTCTACAGGTTTCTGTACTGATGGGAATGGCCATAACGAACTGAATGGTGGCCAGTCAAAGTTTCTTTCTTTTGCCTCTTCTATTTCTTTCTTTTCTTCTTCTGTAGGTGGTTCACCTACATCTCTATCCAAGTCTGCTATTGTAGGATAGCTGTCTTGTGCTTTTTGTTGTCTGTACCAGCCAAAGGTCATTTGTGCAGCTAACAACATAATAACCGCTAATGGATCAAACACAATAACAATAAGAATAATAATCCAAGTTACAGCACGTTCTAAGAAGTTTTCATCTGCTCCTTTGTCACCGTAGATAAACTTGGCTATGTATTTTATTGGACCAACTTCTGCTTCCACCTTACGCACTTCTGCGGCAATGGGTGCCCGTTCTTCACTAAGTTGGGCAATAAGTTTCTGTTCGGCTGTAATCTCAGAAAGTAATCTAGTGCGTTCTTTGGCCTGCCCTCGACGTAACGCAACTGCTTTGTCGGCACCTTTTTCATCTTGACTTCGACCCATAACTTGGTCCACAGCCTCATCCATTTGTTTGAGTGCTTTGCGATTTGCATCGATGTTTTCCTTTGCTACTTTAATTTTTTCATCGTAGATAGCAATCTTACTTTGAACATCGCCACTTACTAAGTTTTGGTCGTTGTGTGCTTTAGATAAGAATCCAAAGATACCCATTGATGTAATTAGCATGAGAACCATAACTGCGGTAATCATGTAATATTTCATGAAACGTGGAGCACGTTCCCAATTGGCTTTTAACCAACTGGCGCAGACTAACTTGCCTACTTCCAGTGCCGATCCCATTATGATAATCGGAATGGCGGCGGCAGAAAATATTGCGGTAAGACCTACTACTGAGTAATAGATCGCTACCGCGGATATTGTTAAGCCAGTTAGGAGTAGTAACCAAGCTAGTATCATCAGATGCCTTATTCTGCTGTTCCTGATTCGTCTGTTGTTACAAGTTCGGTGCCGTCGATTAGTGCAACTGTAACATCTGCTAAGACGTTAGAAGCAGTATCAGGAGCGGCAACTGTAATTGATAACATGTTGTCAGTGCCTGCTGTTCCATTGTATACACGAACGTTTGCTGTTGTAGCATCGCGAACACCACGGACAACTAATTCTTCTAAACCTAGTAGTGTTGTTGTAATTGCTACACTACCTGCGTTGTTGTAAGAACCAGACTCTGCATAAACTGCTGCTCTAATGCTGTTGGTTAAATCTTGTGGGCGTTCATATTTTACAGTAAATGCTAAACTTGTTGCTTGACTATCGCCAGTTGTTTGGCCGCCGACTTCAATGTCTAGAATCTGACAATCACCTACACCACTTAGTCTGTTTACAATGTTGCGGAAACGCATATTTCCGCGAGCACGGTCTTGACCTAGTGATAGTGTGGTTGGCTTTGCTGAAATTTGGTTAACACCGTTACCCACGTTGTCTGAGCTGGTTGGTGTAACTGCACCGCCTGTATTACCTGTTTCTGTTGGATAGCCAGACATGTCAATAACGACACGGTAAAAGCCTGGGCTTAATTGGTTTGTATCTTGTACGAATCCTGATGGCATTTTGATGCTCCTTAATATCTAATATTTATCGTTATTTTACTTGAAAACAATCAATGCCAACAAGCCGGCTTGGACAAAGAATCCAAAGCCAATGGTTACAATATTAAGCAAATCCTTCTGGATTGTTGCTTTAATAAAGAATAAAAACAGCCCTAACCAACTGAAAAGCACCATGTCAACTGGTGGCATTTTTTCAGTTAGTCCTGTAAGCACAGCAATCATAGTAGGAATGGTTGCCATGTGTAGCAACACTACGGCAACCCATCCTGCTGTTTCTGCTGAAATGTGAGGTGCATGTTCTTTGATGTTTGCAACCCAAAGATCAAGATTAAACAAATCTTGTGTAAATTTCTTTACAACTTCTACGTTCATGTCAGTCCTCACTTATAAAAAATATGTCTACCAACTTTGGCAATTGGTTTCTTACCCCATTTAGGGTTTACATAGTCAGCATGATAATACAATGCTTGTTTAACAGAGTCAAGTCTAAATCCCTCCAATAGGACTTTCTTTGCGACTTCCATAGACTCATAATAAACTGGGCCATTCATTGGTTTCTTTAGACTAGCACTATCACAGTACCAGCTGAATTGGCAAAGCACTTTTTCATACACTATGTTCTTTTGATAAACAACCTGGCAGATGTCACTAGGGAACTGTCCACTTTCTGCACGATTGATTGTAACTTGTGCAACTGCTACCTTACCTTCAAATGGTTCGTAGCCTGCTTCATGGTATATGTTACGAGCTAGACAGTCTAGTTGTTTCTGTCTCATACTTGCTGTAACGTTGCTCACTTCTATGCGAGCTGTCTTGAGGGTTTCCAGTTTATAATTAACTGCCTTATACCCTGCGAATGTCACCGCTAGCATAGCTAGGGCGAATACTATAAATTTTATGATGCGTATCATTTCGTTTCTCCTTTACGCTGGAACAGGCGTCGCTAGCGCCGTTAATAAAAAGTTTTGGCCGTTGGCATCTCCTTGCAAAAATGGTACCTTATTTTTTAGGTACAATATATAGTTATGCCTGTGTGTCTCTGATAAAAACATAAGTTTTTAAATTATCTACGCATTTTACTTATTTCTACCGCTTGTTCGTTGCTAAAAATGGGTACAGCGTTGCTTTTATGCATGGTTCCAATGCCTTTAATCATTGTACCAGTATAAACTTTATCTGGTGCTTTAAGGCACGGTGCCATATTTGTAGGATCCAAACTAGGAATCCTTGATCCTGTATCTCTAATAAACGGTTTGTTAACCACTGGACTTATAGTTGGAGCGGCCAGACCACGTTTACGTTTTTTATCTTCTGCTTCTATTGCCCATTTCTTTTGGAGCTCTTTCCATGATTCGTCCAATTCTCTAGCCTTTCTAGCATGTTCTGCTGAGCGAAATTTTTGTTTGCCTTTCTTTTTGCCAGTAGTTGACAACCACGGACCTTCCAAATGCATACTCATATTTTTCTCCAAAAGTAATGACTATTCCAGTATTATACTATAATACCAAAATTATGTCAAGTAGCTTTGATTTATACTCGAAATGATTCGCCGCATCCGCAGCGATCACGTTCGTTTGGATTGATAAAATCGAACCCTTCGTTCAGTCCGTTTCGAACCCAATCTATTGTTAGCCCGTTTAGGTATGGCAGGGCTTTGGCGTCAACAAGAACTACAAATTCGGGCTGGGCGTAGTTAGTTACACCCAGTTCCGCAATATACTCATCAACATATTCTATAGTGTATGCCAATCCACTACAGCCTGTGGTTTTAACTCCTACTCGAATACCTACACCTTTACCACGTTTTTCAAGTAGTTGTTTAATTTTTTTATTGGCTGTGTCGGTTACGGTAATCATTTACTGCCGCTTTGATAGCGTCTTCTGCCAATATGCTACAGTGAATCTTAACGGGCGGTAGAGCAAGTTCAGTTGCGATATCTGAGTTCTTGATAGTACCTGCCTCGTCAAGTGTCTTGCCCTTGAGCCATTCAGTGACAAGACTAGAACTGGCAATAGCACTACCGCAACCATAAGTCTTAAATTTAGCATCTTCAATTATGCCTTGATCGTTGACTTTAATCTGCAATTTCATGACATCGCCACAAGCAGGTGCGCCAACCATTCCGGTACCCACGCTAGGATCAGACTTATCAAAACTACCCACATTACGAGGGTTTTCATAATGATCGATTACTTTGTCGCTGTATGCCATACCAAATTCCCATTTTGGTATTTATTATTTGCCAGAAGCTTCCTTGCGAGCGTTTTTAACTGCTGTAACGTCGTTGCGAACTTCTTTACAAAGTTTGGCTAGTTCTTGTAAATGCTTGCGAACACGAGTTCCTGCTGCACCTACTTCTTTGTCGTAAAACTTTTCGAAATCGCCTTCCATTGCCTCTACTATTGCTGTGAATTCAGCGTGTCTATTTTGTGCCATATTAATTCTCCTTATGGTGAGCTATGTGCTCTACAAGTAATTTAGCAAAATAGAATGGTAATGTCAAAGGATTTGATTAAGGGCCAATTTTGCCTGCATCCACATCTGGACTACCAGTATTAATAGTAGCGCCTGATGCCATGATTGCTCCAACTACAGCTATCCGTTTATCTTCAACATAAACAGTAACAATACTAGATACCACTGTATCACCTTTTACTGTTTTTGATCCCTCTGTGGCCGCTACAAATGGAGCATCATTTAAGAAAACAGTTGTTTGAGGAGCAACTTTGAGCAGCTCTCTTGCATAATCTTTGGATATTCTAGCGACAGCTGGCATGATTATTGTGTATAAGGGAGAGGATAAGTTCCTGCACCAACCGCCGCACTCTTAGCATCGGCAGCAGTAGCAGGTAATATATTTTTTAGCAGACGATCTTTTATTTTTGCAAAATATTCTGCTATTGATTTATAAGTTTCTGTTCCTGTTATCCATCCTACAACAGTATTTGCTGCGTATGTTGTAGTTTGGACCACTGCTGTTTCGGCAACAACAGCTTGTCTCATAACATTGGCATCTTTAATTCCGTTTAAGATTTGTGTTGCCATTACTGGTTCTTGCACTACAACTCCTGCTTGTTTTTGAAGGCTAACATTAAAATTATTTGTTTTAATTTGATTAGTTGCTTTGGCCGCTAATACTATAGATTTAGTAGATATGTTTGGAGTTATTGAAGCCACTGCTATTGGAAGGTTATCTACTGCTGGAGGTATTTGTTTCCAATAATGATCAATTTCACGCAGGCCTTTATTGATTTCGTTTAGAGATGCTTGTATGCCTTCGAGTAAGAATATAATTTCTCCGTAGTATACTCCAATAAGGTATGCATGATCAGTACTTACTGTAACGGTTACAGGACTAAAAGGCGGAGTAGAACCGGCCGGGTATGGAGTATTTGTAGTACCCGGTTGAGGATTAGCAATTGAAATATATTTTCCGCCGAGAGACATTTTAGCCTATGTTAGCAGTCGGGTCTGGCAACACACCAGCACCAGTGATGGCACTCTTTACATCGCCAGGTGTTGGAGGTAAAATAGTTCCAAGTAAAGTGTTCTTTGCCTTACTTAAGAAACTTTCTATACCACGATAAGTTTCTGTCGTTGCTATCCATGTTGCAAGAGCTGCGGCTTGTGTAGAAATATATGAAGTCACCGCACCTTCAGCAACAGCAATACTATTCATCTGCACGGAGTCTTTTACTGTTTCTGTAATCTGTTGAACAATTGGCGGTTCAACAGGAATTTTTTGTCCAGTTTCTTCTAAAGACGATTTAGTTGCTGCAACTTGGAAGTTGTTAGTTTTAATTTGATTACTGGCGGCGGCAGCTTGAATCACTGTCTGAGCCGCGGTTGCTGTAGCAATACTGGCAACGGCAATTTGTAGATCTTGTAATGATTTAGAACTTACGCTGGTATGATTTTTCATTTCACGTATTGCTTTATTAATCTCATTACAAGCAGCTTGGATACCTTTTAAGTTGGCGGTCATTGCCGTTGTTGATGCACCAATAGCTAATGCTACTGGATCTAGATCCACTGTTGTTGTACCTGGCCCTGTCATTGTAATTACTGTTGCCATATAAATCTCCTAACTTATAGGATATTTATGCTAGTTTAATACCGGTAGTACTTTCAATGAATTGATCAGCAAACCCTTTATCAGTTGCTTCACAGACTGTAACTGTAGTTTTAAGTAATTTGATTTCTTTATCGGGACTAACAGTGAAAAGGTATGGCATTAGTCCAGGTCCTTTTTGTCCCATACCAATAACCATTGGTTTGCTTAATTTGTAATACGTTGCTGTTTCTTCTGTAAGTTTTGCAACAAGTTCTTCGCCGCTTGTAAGTTTTAATGTAACTACTTCGCCTGCGGATACGCCTTTATCAATTAACATAGTTTTCCTTTATAGTGTTGTCCAAAATTCTTCTGGTTTTCCTGCAAGTCCTTGGAACCCGCCTGGAATTAAAATTCCGTCTTTGAAAATTTGAGGTACAGAACGAAGACCTTGATCGATTAAGAATTCTTTTTCTGATTCATTTTCCTCAATGTTTACGGAAATGTACATCTTGCCTTTGCTTTCTAACAAGGATTTAGCTTGGTCGCAAAATGGGCAGTTGTTTTTGGTATAAACTTTAATCATAGTATTTCCTTAAAATTACATTATAAACTTGGTAAAGCTTCATAGTCAATAGCATCTGACATAACACCAATAACATAATTGGTTGACTCACTTTCTTGTAAGGCTGTTTGTTTTTTGCTCGTATCACTATGTTTGTTAAACCAAGGAATTGGTGTTGACTTTGGCGATGGATTGTTATACTTAATGCCAATATCTTTTAATGCGCCAGCAGCAGTATAATCGACAAAGTCTTTTAGAATGTTGGCATTGAGACCGATAACTGGTCCTTTCTTAAACAAGTAATCAGCCCATTCTTTTTCTTCACGTATAACATCTATATACATTTGGTACACTTCAGTTTCGCATTCTGCTTTTACTTCAGCAAAACGAGTATCTTCCTTAACGACTTGATTAATAAGGAAAGCAGTCCACCCTTTGTGTAGCAATTCATCTTGTAGGATAAGGCTAATAATGTTACCGTTACCAATAAAGATTTTATTCTCTACCATTGCTAGACTTGTAGCAAACGATACCATAAAGCGGAATGCTTCTAATGCATAGCTGGCGTTAAGTGCCATCCAAATTGCTTTAATGTGTGTTTTTTCGTTTATCTTTTCACCTGCTTCTTTTCGACAGTTGATTTGATGTAGTGCTTCGTAGTAGTTACCTACGCTTGACGCCATGTCTACAATTTCTTTAGTGTCGTGAATAGTGTTGAACACTTCTTTAGGCACGTTGTAGATGTTGCGAATGATATGACTGTAACTACGACTATGAATATTAGTCTCAAAGAATGTCCAGTTATAGACTAGTGCTTCTAACTCAGGCAGGCTTACGACCGGAGTAAAGATTTGACTTGGGCCGCGACCTTGCAAACTGTCAAGAGCAGTTTGCCTAAGCAGGTTGCTAGTGAAGATATGTTTAACTGCATCTGATGCATCCTTAAAGTCTTGTGCGTCTTTTGTTAGACTAACTTCCTCAGGGACCCAAAAGAATCCCCTAGCTGTAGTTTCAAAGTCTGCAATCTTTTTATATTTTACTTCTTCAAACCGTTGAATAGTAACAGGACCTTCTGGGTCAAGAAACATTTTTCTTGCTAGGTAATCTGTCTTTGTGTTTAAGTTATATTGTGCTTGACTCATTTTGTTTCCAATTCAATTTTTCCGTCTACTACTTTAACTCCTGTAACTTGTTTACCATTAACATACACAGGAGTTTCATTCCAATCTTTTTTGATTGTTGCGGCATTTGGTTTGTAGGCAACTTGTTGCCAGGCCTTAAATATTTCCTGGTATAAATCGTAAGCGTCCATTATAATTTACATGCCTCGCAGTCTTCTTCTAATAGTTCTACTTCAACATGATGCCCATTCATTCCAGCTGTGTGATGTCCATTTACTTCTTGTGCAACTTCAACAGCCTTACTTCCTGCTTTATTAATCAAACTATAATAGAATGTTTTGATTCCCCACAGGTGTGCCTGCATTAAGTTTTTAGCAATTAGTGTAGTTGGAACTTTGCGTTCTGGAAAATGTGCTGGATTGTAGAATGTGTTTGTGCTGATACTCTGATCCACATAAGCCGCTAGTACTGCTGCTGTTTTTAAGTAATTGGCACAGTCTTTCTGTTCCCACATCATTTGATATTTGTTTTTGAGTTTATGATACTCAGGGACAACTTGTGTAAAGGAACCTGCTTTGCTTTCCTTAGTTGAAATAAGCGACATAGGCATTTCAATGCCATTAGTGCTATTAATAACAACACTGGAACTTTCCACAGGGGCAATTGCCATAAGAGTTGCATTGCGTACTCCATATTGTTTCATGTTTGTGCGAAGTGTTTCCCAGTCAAGCTCAGGTGTAAAGTCAGCAAGTTCGTTTACTCCTTTAGCTCTTAGTTCCCAAGGAAATACTCCTTTTCCGTATCGAGTCTTGTTGCTGTGTAGACAAGCACCACGCTCTTTGGCTAACTCAACTGTAGCTTCGGTTAGATAATATGCTTGATGTTCCATCCAACTTTTTACATCTTGTAGTGCGTCTTTATCGCCGTACTTGAGTCCACGCTTGGCATGCCAATATGCTAGATTAGTAACGCCAATTCCTAGTGGTTGGATTTCTTTATTGCTGAGTTCTGATTGAATACTGAGGAAGTCTTGATAATCCAATATATTACACAAACTGCGTTGAAGAATACGGCAAGCCCTACGCATATCCTCAGGATTGCGGAATGCTCCCCAGTTGATACTACCAAGTGTGCATAGAGCAATGCGACCGTCAGCATCATCCAGGCGCTTAAAAGGCTTAGTTGGTAAAAGTATTTCACAGCATAGGTTACTCTGGTAAATTGTATGATACTCAGGATCAAACGGTCCTTGGTTCATAACGTTGTCGACGAACACAAGATAAATGCGTCCGGTGTCAGTACGCTCTTTAAGAATACCACCCTTGAATACTTCCTCCGCGGCCATAGTCTTTTTGCGTAGACCTTTCTGACGTTCGTATTTAACATAAAGCTCTTCAAACTTTTCTGTGTTACTGTAGAAAGCTTCGTACAAGTCAGGTACTTCATTAGGATCAAAGAAAGTAATATCTTCTTTGTTTTTAAAACGACGCCAGAAGAAAGCTGATAAGACCACTCCATAGTCCATGTGTCTAACGCGAGTTTCTTCAGTTCCTTGATTATTCTTAAGGACAATAAGGTCGTCAAACTGATGATGCCAAATAGGATAAAAAACTGTAGCAGATGCGTTTCTAATACCACCTTGTGAACAACTCCTCAAGTCACCAAACCATTTCTTTAAAAATGGTATCATACCAGTATGCATGATTTCGCCACCGCGAATTGGGGAGCCCAATGGGCGTAGTCGACCGATTTCCAATCCAATCCCCGCACGTTTACTGGCATACTTTGCCATCATCTCCCCACTAGCAAATATGCTATCCAAATCATCGTCACTGCGGATAAGAACACAACTAGAAAACTGTTTAGTAGGAGTCCCAAGCCCTGCCAAGACAGGAGTAGCAAGAGTAAACAAACCATCTGAAGCCGCGTTGTAGTACTCTTTGATGTAACGCATACGGGCTGTGTTAGGTTCTTCTTTATGGAAGACAGTCGCGGCTGCAACCATATAACGAATTTGGGGAGTTTCATAGATTTCCTTTGTAGCTCGGTTACGCACGAGATACTTTTCTATTAACTGTTCGATAGCTGCGTAACTGTATTGCTCGTCCTTTTCATGGTCAAGCATATCGTTCATTTTGTTCCAGTCTTCTTCAGTATACCAATCTAGAAGTTCTGGTGTATACAAACCAACTTCAATATTCTTTTTGACTATTTCATAAATGTGTGGAACTTGATAGTCACCGTATACGTCTTTACGCAACATCGATAAACGTTGTTTACCTGCTACAAATTGATAATTGGTATGTCCAATATCAGGATTGTGTTCTACATCAATCAAATCTACAATAGCACGTAGAGTTATATCGTCGATTTCTTGTGTAGTGATGCCATCATAAAAATGAGGCTGACTTTTGATTTCTATCATCGACTGACTTACATCAGCGATTCCACTACAAACTTTTGCTACTTGTGCTTGCCATTTTTCTACTGCTAATGGTTCGCGTTTTCCGGATCTTTTAATTACTGTAATATTGTTCATCTCTGTCTTCGCTCGGTTAATTGAATGGGTCGATTATTGTTTTAGGAAGTATTTAGTGACTCTGGTCAAAAGTCAAAAACATTACGGTAACCAACGCTGTAGCGTTGATTTAATAGGAATTTGAAATTATTTTTTAGAGTCACAGACCTTATCATACCAGCGCATTAAATTATATACGCATTTATTTTAAAGATCAAGCATCTTTGGCTTTAATTGTAACCAAATTAATGACTAGCTGTAAACGAGTATGATAGTTCGCTTAGTGTTTCACCAACTAGTGCCTGTTTGTATCTCAAAGCAATACTGGACGGAACATCACTCAAACCAGACAGAGCTTCACCATATTGATTTAATATTATCACCGAGAACTCCAATTTCAAAGCGTCATCTTGTGATAAACCAACTATGCTAAAATCATCTGATAATTGAGCTTGTGTTGAATGTAGTGTTGCACTCTTATCAACATCAACTGTAAATGAAAGGGTACCAGTTCTGGTAAAATCATTTGCAGTACTCTTATATTTGTATCGAACATCGTAACTAACTGACTTAGAAGGTGTGCCGTTTATAGTCGATGGCACTGGGAAAACAGCAACCAGTGACCAACTAGGCATGTATCCAACAAGTGCTTTCTTAGTTCCATATGAAGAATAAGAAACTTCACCTGTAATTTCTGGGATATAAGGCACCATTGTTAAGGATCCTACACTAGTAGGAGTAACTGTTGGTTTGTATGATCCAAAGAATCCTGTTAACCCAGCACTTGTGCTAAGTGGTCTAGCTGAAACTCCAACGTCAAACGCATCTAGATAGTTGTTTACAATTTTAAAATGTGATGTATCTACTATTTCTTTGATATAGTATGTTGTGCCAGCTACTACTCCGCCAGATGTTCCATTGAATGTAATTGCAGCACCAACTATCATTTGTGCTGTTGTTGTAGATGTTTCAAATGCATTTGATACTGTGCTCGAACCAACAATGTCAATAGTAGTTAAGTCGCCTGGATTATAAATGTTGCTAATTACTATGCTATTAAAATTAGTAAATGAAGTAACGTACTGTGTAACAACAGAAATAGTAGTTGCACTATCGTAATCTTCTTTTAGTGTGCCTTGAATGTTGGTTACATTTTGTTTTACAAGACTTCCTTTTGTTGCTGTGATTGGTTGATTTAATTCCAAATCGACAGTAAATGCCTTTGAAATTAAAAAGTCTTGTCTATCTGATTGATCATTAACACTTGAGTTTCCAACTGAATCAAAGTATATCTGAGGGTACTCTGGGAAATAAACTCCAGCACCATTGTTGCCAACGTTTGTAAATTTACAATCTCTTGTTGAATTGCCTGAACCTCTTTCAACAACAAACCCTTGGCGCTTTATATCCTCAAACTTACAGGCAATTAATGAAGTTTCTCTTGGGCCGTATTGTTCACCCACTGTAGTTCCGTCAGCTGCTTCTCCTAAGTACACACCGTGTCTTAGATCAAAAAAGCGACAGTCTTCAAAGGTATTGTTTAAAATATCTTGTTTGGCCCATACACCATAACTAAATCCCGAAACAACTACATTTCTAAAAATATTATTTGCACATGTAACAATTGATGATACAGCGTTTAAAGAGATTCCTTTGCTGTCTGGATCGTATGTATTACCCCAACTTCCGGCAACTATAATATTTTCAAATGTGCTATCTCTTACAGCATCAAGTTTTAAACCGGTATGATCAGTTGCAGTACATACAAAAGAAATTCCTCTTATAGCAATACTTCGTGGTTGTGTATTTCCAAGAGTATTGCCAATTGCGCTTGGGTTTCCTATTGTTGAGTCGTCATTAATAAATTGAACAGCAGACCCTGCAATACCTTCGTAACGAATAATTGTTTTATTACGGCCAGCACCTATAAGAGTAGCGTAACTTGGAATGTATAGTGTTTGTGTTGTTTTGTAAATACCAGGTGCTAGTTCTAAAATAACTCTTGCTCTTGTACCATCGGCTGTGTCGCTAGAAGCAGCTGTTGTTGGGTTTAGGAACAACTGATCAATAGCACGTTGTAGTGCTTCTGTGTCATCTGTTGTGCCATCTGCAACTGCACCAAAGTCTGCTACTGTAACTCGATCATCTAAACGATCTTGTGTTTGTCTTGATATTGGATCGTTACTGGTAGGTCCTGTTTGAATAGCAGGATCGTTTGATTTGTAAATATGTTGTATTAGATTTAATAAGTTACCTTGAACAGTTAAATCTCTTTCTGTAAGGATCTTAGTATTTCCTACGGCAGGACTACCTTCTGCGACAGATCCATTTCCAATGTATAATTCTTGGGTATCAAGCGACCACGCAAGTTCACCTGATGCTAACTGTGGTAAACCTGTACCGCTTAATGATTTTCCTCGACGTATTTGAATACGGCTGATTTGCACAACTGCCATAATAATATCCTCTATATAGGATATTTATCAGTTCTGTTTATAGTACTGCTCCACCCTATCCCACCAGCGTTTTTCCCAGTAGTCAAATTCTTCTGCCCTTAATATAAACTCCTGATATTTAGGCTCTTCTGTCATAATTAACTGCTCATTTAATTTAGGGCTTACGCACATTAGCACAACACCTTTACGTATGTTTGTACCATGTACTTCATTGTGTGCTAGAGCATAAGCAGTTAATTGTAAGTAGTAATCCTCAATCCACTCTTGTTTTTTAGGTTTATTAGTTTGTTTGTAATCTAGGATTGATTCTTCATTTAAGTGTAAACCGCAACCATCAGTAGTTCCCGCATATAATCTGGGAAAGTATAACGGAACTTCTACACCCCATACTTCATTAACGTTAACTAATCCTTCGCTAATGATGTGTTTGGCCATTGCGTGGCTTTGTTTGCTATAAGGATTAGAACCTGGGTCATTAAGTACACCGTGTGTAATGTAATCTTCTAGAAACTTGTGCATTCTAGTGCCGCGGCCTGCAGCTTCTGTTACAATTTCTTGTGCTTTCTTTTCACCAACACTTTTTTTCCAACGCATTAGTGCATCGATTTTTTCTTGTGGTTTAGTCTTATCTAGAATTGTTGTAACTGATGGAACTTTGCTTCCATCTGGAGTAGCGTAAAGTCTTTTGCCCTCTACGCTTTCTCTGCTGATTGGTGTGTAATTAAATTTTTGAGTTAAGAGAGTCATGGTGCAAGTATATAGTCACTTGCACTATTTGTCAAGATTTATTTGCCTAATTTAGTTGCTCGTTTAGCCATTTGACTTACTACACCAGAATCTTCTTTACCGCCAACTTCTGGTTTTTCTGTCTTATCTTGTGTTTTGACAGTAACTCCGTTGCCGTCAAATTTGAAAACTAAGTTATGTAAAACTTGTTGTTCTGGAGCAAGTCCTTCTTCCTCTTCCCAACGAGCTGCAAACGCTTCATAAGAAATTGGGATGCCCATCTTTTGAAGGGCACCCCAAGTTAGTGGTGCATGTGTATTTAAATTGTCGCCTGCGCTTTGAGTTGTGAATAGAGTCCTAACTAAAGGATCTATTGTTTCATTTACTTTTTTTTTGAGTTAAGTAATAGAGCTAGGCGTCGACTGTAGTCAACGCTTTCACGTTTTTCTCTGCCTACTTCTGGTGCTGGAGGAGTTGGTAACTCTTCTGCTCCCATTTCGCCTTCTCCGCCTGGCATTGGAGGAACTGCTCCTGCTTCAGCGCCTGGCATAGCTGTTGCGCCTGTTGGTGCGCCCATAGTAGATACTTCGCCGCCTGATACGATCGATAGTGCGTTTGACAAGCCTTGACGTGATGTTTCTAGAGCTGTATAAATTGCTTCTAGTGCAGGTTTAACTGCTTCTTGATATGATTGGGCAACGTCGCTGCCTTGTGTTTCTCTTATAGAGTCTAATAATTCTAATAGCTGCTCTGCTTTCATTGCCGCTACATCTTCTAGCCAACCAGTGATACGGTCAACCATGTCCTTAGTGGCCATAATAGTTTCAGCTTTATCTTCTTCGCCTTCTAGTAAAATCCAGCTGGCTTGTGATTCGTTTAAGTCATAGCGTAATGCTAGTTCTGCCTTTAGTTCTTCGCGGTCTACACCTTCGCCTAAATTAATCTGTGCAATGGTCTTATTGATCCAAGTTTCTGGAACCGATAGTTCTTTTGCACGAGCACGTACAGTATTAACAATGTAACCTTCGTCTGTCTTTTTTTCTTTCTTGCCCATAGCTTTTTTAATAGCCTTATCTTTGGAACCCATGTACTCGTCTTTTCCAGATTCTACTTCACCGTCACCGTCGTAGTCTTTATCAGCTTTGTCTTCACGCTCCATGATTTCTTGATTAATGCAGTCAAGCATCAAGCGTGTTTTTTGATACTGTGGGCTTTCAAGCACAGAATCAAAAGCTTCTGAAAGCTCCATTTGACTTAGTCTTGTGCGAAGTTTATTACGTGCATCTTCAAGTTGCACATCTGTAAACTGTTCGAAGTTGATTTTGTAACCAAACTTCTTAGCTAAGTTCTCGTTGAGTACTTTAGCTGTAATAGGTTTTTGAAATTCTCTAATTTGCATGATTCTGTCCTAGAATTCTTATACGTGTATTTATACAAAACTCCACTTAAACATCTTGGATATTTCTTCCTTGTAGTGAGTTTCTTTGAGTTCGCTTTCTTCTAACTTATTTAACAAAATTAAGTACCTGCTGAAATCTTTAGTCAACTTAATATTGCGCTTGTAGACTTGTGTATCGCTGTGATTAGCCCAGTAACAGTTGTCCAGACGTTTGATTTCATGAAACTTGTCTAGCTGCACATTGTTGTAGGCTTTTGCAGCCATTAGGGCACAAGTTTTTAAGAAATACTGATCAATTAAACTGCGGTCTTGGTAGTTGTAAACTGCCCAGTTGCCGTCTTTTTTCTGTTTAACTAAAAACTTCTTGTAGACTATTCCGCCATCCGGTAGTATAGTCAACGGTAACTTTTGTTCTAGCTCAGTACTAAGTTCCTTAGCTAGTTCTTTGATGCGTATTGTTGGTATTTTACGTTTTGATTTTTTCATTAGCTACCACTGTAGGATCTGTCATTCCTATCTTAGTTACCAGACTTTTACGTATCATGGCTTCGATCTTGAATTGCTCATGTTCGCTCAGTGTACTAAGTTTAACAGGCTTAGTTAATTTTTTAAGAATCTCAGCTTCTTCCAGAGTTGTCCAAATTTCAAAATCGTCGATAAGGGCATGTTTACTCTTAGGACTGTGAGCTTCTTCAAATCCTACTAGTAGTTCGCTAATTTTCATTTTAAGCCTGCAATAGTAAGCATTTTGTCTAGCAGTTTATTGTCAGCGGATTCTTCAAACCCTGTGTATTTCATAATGCCCTGGCTAACTGCACCGCCCATTTTTTGTTTGAATTCTGGACTAAGTCCTGGACCATTGACGCCGTTTATTTTTAAAACAGTTTGAGGATCCATTTTGGCTTCCCATTCTTTAGGAGGAAGTACTGCAATAGGACTACCGTCTGGATTTTTAGGAACCCATCCATCCTTTGTTGCAGCTTGGATACGTGCTTTAATCTGTGCTTGTTCCCAAGGCTGAGTTGCTTTTGGTAATAGAGCTTGTAATTGTGCTGTATAATGTTTAATAAGGCCAGCTTCGTCTGGTTCTTCTTCGATTGTTTTTTCAGCATCAACTTCCATGCCAGGTTGAATCTTTGGAACCTGCATAGTTAATTTGTTATTGTCGCCCGGTTGTAGTGCTGTAGCTTGAACAGTAGTTGTATCACCGCTAGGCTTTTGTATGTCAACAGTACCATCGGGCTTTACCTGTTGTACTTTGCCTACCATTTGTCCTGGCATTTCTTCTGCTATTGGCTCTGGTGCCTTAGGAGCTTTTGGCTTGTGTGGCTCAATGTATGGTTTGGGTTTTGATGCATACTTCTTAGCTCTAAAGCCTTTTTTGTGTTCACCAACTACTTGTTTAACTTTCATTTTGTTCTCCGATGCTAAGACTAGCACTTTCTAATTTATCTATGTATTTACGCAATTTATCAATTTGTCCGCGAGCCCTGAGCAACTTGAAAGCCAAGTTCTCTACGCTGTATTCTCCGTTAGCTTCAAGTCCAGCTTGGCGCAGTTTACGTATGCTAGCCATAGTTTGTTTGGCAGTTTTTAAATCTTTAGATTTTAGGGCTTGGTTAATTTGTCCTGCATAGTTGCGAGCTTTGCTTTTTACTTCTTTGTGTGTTGCTTTGGGAGCATCGCCTGTTGGTTCGCTGATCCATTTGTCATTAAGCACAGAATAGATACCTGCACTATGATGTTTTTGTTTGGCATCTTGCACATAGAGTTCTACATCTATGTCTTTGATTGTAATATCATATTTGGAATTATAGACATTCTTCTTAGCATCGTAGAGTTCAGCCTTTTCTGGACTGTCTACAACTGCTACTAAATGTAGATCTAAATCACTACTGTCGCTGTACCCGTAGCTGGCATTACTTCCACTTATGGTTATGTCTTTGAGGTTGAGTTTTTCTACATTCAAGTACTCGGCAAAATGCTTGGCAATAACCATTAGTCGATGTCGTACTTCTGGTATGAGTTTGTTGTTTTCCCACAGTTTGGGATTCAACTGTTTGTTATGATGTATTGGATCAACAGATAGTTCTTGGAAGTTCATTCTGTATTTAACAGAATTACAGTCCTAAGAATTTTAGTATGGTGCCTAGATTAGGATGTCCTACCCAACCAGCTCCAGCTATAAACGCCAACCCAGCCATAGCATAGAGCATGAACTTGTGTTTAGTTTTTTCCAAATCTGCTAGTTTTGCGGCTAAGGTATTGTGTTGCGCTGTTTGCTCTGCATTGAGTTTATCCATGTGAGCGTAAAATTGATCTCTATTGCTTTCGTAACTGGCACTCATGAGTTTAAGTTCGTCCATGATACCATCTCTAGTTCGATCTAAACAGTCGTGCATTTCTTTGACGTCTGCTTTTAAATCGCCTAATTTTTCGTCGATGTTTTCGACTTTTGTTTCTAATATGCCTACACGTTCTGGTAGAGCAGCAAGTTGTGCGACTGCTTCTTTTGTTGCCATTTAGGCTCCTCGATTAATGTGTCCAAACACGTTGTTTGGTGTAGTATTAATAGCCTAAAAAGTCGTTGATTTGTATGAGCCTTCTGTAGTATATTTATTATCTTTTTTGAAAAATAATATTTCGAGCAAGACCTTCTGTAACAAATACATCAAAGTTTTGCTCCATACTTTCATCTAGTCCACTAATATATGGAACTGCATCAAAGTCTTCTAGAAGATAACCAATAGGATCTCCGTCTTTCTCAAAGAAATGTTCACGCTCTGTGTAAAAATCAAATTCCCAAACGTGTATGGTATTGATAGTATTAAATCCCACTAGTACTCCGCTAATTTCTTTCATAATAGGAGATTGTTTAAAACTTATGTTTGCTCGAATACCTAGTGTTTGAAGTACAGTTTGAAAATTCTGTTCTTTCCACCTATCTGCTTCGCGGCCAGGCTCAGATCTATACTGTCCTGTATTGGTTATATCGACTGTTGTGTAGAGCTTGTATTCCATGCTGTTATTTAACAGTCGTAAAAAAGCCTACTATAAAAGTAGGCTTAGTCTTCCCATCCCTAGGAAATTAACTATTATAGATAGTTGTCTTGGAAAATTGCTTCAACAGTGATTGTTAAACCGCTGATACCGCAGTCTAAGTCAGCAACTGTTGTGTCGCCTGTACCTTGAGCAAGGATGTAAACTGTATCTGTTGTACCGCTTACAAATGCGCCACCGTTTGCTAGGCCAAAACCTGCTACTGTGAATGCACTGTCGCCAGAACCATTTGAACCATGTGGTGTTGTTAGATAGTCTACAACTTGTTGTAGGTTAGCGTGTGTTAAGTCTGTACCTGCTAGTTTTAAAACTAGTGTACGGCCATTAGTACCGTTAGCACGAACAAATTTCTTATAGTTTGTTGCTACTGTTGTGTTTGTTAAGTCACCCATAATATTTCTCCTCTATATGGTATACTCACTACTCTGTGAGCTTGTATTGTATTTAGTATTGGTACGAAAAATTGGGCTTATATGCCTATTTTTTGGTAGATGTTTTTGAACCAATCTATGCTGTTTTCTTGTACAGCAACGCGGCCTTTTTCAACCCAGTTCTTGTCTTGTTGTACATGAGCCAGTAATGCCTGTGCTTCGTCGCTTGGTAAACTCTTCATAATAGCTTCTACACTACCTAAGTTATTACCATCTGCATTAGGGCCTAATAGTACCTTAGCAATATCGTCCCAATCGTCTGCGACTAGTTCGCCCTTTTTGTTTTCAGGTGTGCGAGCATATAGTCCTTCCCATGCGCTATAAACATAGCCTTTTTGTTTAGCCAGACTTGCAATCATAAGTTGTTTGCTAACACCTTTGTAAGGACTGCCGCGTGGAATTCTATGTTGATGGTAACGCTGAACTTTACCTACTTTACGAATACATTCTAAGTCAACTTGATGTGCGTTAGGTCCATAGGGTAAACGTACAAACACATTAACACCTGCTTGACTTGTTTGTAGTCCTAAACTCTGAATTGCATCTGATAGTGCTCGTCGAGCGGCTTTTTCAATACTGTCTTTCTTATCGGCCGAGTTTACTTGTACATTTAACTTTTCTATAATGTCATCAAGATCAACCATGTTGTCTAAATCACTGGCTAGTTCTTCTGGATCTCTGTCTGGATCGCTTGTTGAGCCAACACCTACAGCTTCAAGTCCTAGTTTAGATAGGTACTTGTTCATTTTAGCTCTTAATTCGTCGGCATGTTTCTTTTGAAAAGGAACTGTGTCCGGAAATATCTTACTGCCTTTTTCAGCCATTATCTTTGTTTTCCTGAATGCGCTTCATGCCGCGTTTGAATTTAGCTGCATCGCCGGATTTAATGCTATTGATAAAACGGCGTTCTAGCTCTGCGGCTGTTTCTATGTCGTAGTTTTCCTTGATCAAAGTTAGTAGATTGATTGCGCTTTGAATTAGGTTAGAGCCCCTACTTTCTATAACTAAATCAGTATCACGACTTATCCCTAAGTCCGAAAGCTCTTGCAACAGTGATCTTGTGCTTTTTCGCATTTTATTATTCTTCCTACGTGTATTTATTGTATATTACAATAATATTTTGAAATAATCAAGTCCAAAGAAATTTGTGCTACCGCACAACAAGAGCTAAATACTCAGTAGAAACCATGAGTAACTACACACACATACGGAGATTTACACAATGAAGACACTATCAGCAAAGATGCTATCGCTATTAGAGCGACTAGCCGAAATGTTTCCTAAGCAACATTATCAAACACGCTTAGAAGCTTACATTAACAGCAAACATCCAACTAACGCCGCAGAAGTAGAATATTGGCAACGTGAGTATGATGCTCAGCACTGGGGTAAAGGACTATGAAAAGAATATTAAAAGACATTTGGTTCGTATTAGTTTCTTTAGGAACGGCTCGTCATGCAGCATTTTTGGCACGCCAAGGAAAATATGATGAAGCTAAAAACCTTTACAGACTTTGAAGCAAAATACGGTGAACGAGTAGCCGCTTGGTTAATTGTTGCGATGGTTGTTTATTTGATCATAGCTCAATAAATATTAGCATGAATTTAGTTTACATTCACGGTGCTAGTGCTACCAGTGAAAGTTTTAACTATATCAGAAGCAAGTTAGGCAACGGAATCGATATCGATTACGACAGTCGAAACGGGTTTGAAAACAACCTAAACGACATGCTCGACAAGTTATCTGGAGTTAAAGACATCGCTTTTGTAGCACACAGTTTGGGTGGCATCTATAGTTTACATATTGCTAACACTTTACCCAAACAGGTGTTAGGGGCAGTTACACTAAGCACACCCTACGGTGGTGCTGAAGTAGCCGACTATGCAAAATACTTTTTACCTTTCAGCAGACTGATGCGTGATATTGGTCCAAACAGTTGGGCTTTTAAACAAGCAAGTAATATAAAAATCCAACATCCTTGGACCAATGTTGTAACTGTTAAAGGGCAAAGTCCATTTATGCTGGCCCATAATGACGGTGTTGTCACTATAGCTAGTCAAAAGCATCACGAAGACATGGAGTTAGTAGAAGTGGACTATAACCACTATGAAGTTGTATTGGCGGAACCTGTAGTTAAGATTATTAAAGAACGAATAAAAAAGTTCAAGAAATAGTTGATTTTTATCTAAAAGAGATATATAATACTTGTAAGCAATAGGTGCTTACATAAACATACACACACAAGGAGAATAATATGTTTACATCATTTGAAACAATCGTCGACACCGTTCAAGGTGCTCAAAAATCTTTCGTAGAAACCTACGTTACAGATAAGAAAATTCAAGCAGAATTAGTTAAACTAACTGAAGCACACGCCAAGTTTGTTAAAGGTTCTTACCAAACTAGTTTGAGTCTTGCTCAACTAGTTTTTAAAGGCGCAACTGATACTGTATACGCAAAGAAAGGTGCTTAATCATGTCTGAACTAACACCAAAAGTACCAGAAGTTAAATTTAATAAAAACGGCTACGAGATCCGTGCTGACATTCTTGCTCTTGCGAAAGATCAAGTTGTTGGTGAATTCAACGCTAAGTTTGCTGGTTGGCAAATTAGCTCAGCCAAAGATGAAAAGACAGGCCAAGTAGTAACTTCAGTTGCCATGCCTGACTATCCAGGCGTTGATAAGATTCTTGAAGCTGCAGAAAAGATGTATGCATTTGTTAACGCAGGCGTTAAGAAGTAATCAAGCATAGCTTTGAGTAGGCTGATACTATAAAAGCAAAAAGGACCTTCGGGTCCTTTTTTTATGCTTGTCTATGTATGAACTTTTGTTTTATCTTTTTTGGTTCAAAATATTCATTCACTACATCAATAGCATCGTTAGGATTAAAGTCTTTACAACTAAAAATATCAATATAAGCTGAACTTTCTGGAGCATCATTTAAATGCATAGTAATTGAACTTGTTTCGATTAGTTGGATACAACTGTAGCCTTGTAAGTGCGGATCACCTTCTTTAAGAAACTTAATAATTGGTTCACCAACAGCTTTCATCTTGATACGTTTTACCAAAGCCTTAATCATTTTTTGTATCTGAGACTTGTCGCTGATGTTTTCATTCACACCAGAGCAATCTAAAATTAAATGATAGCCCCAATATGTAGTTTTGGCTTCAGTTAATAAGTCTGTTACTTTCATGCTATTGATTCGTTGTCAAACAAGTTAGGATATTTCTTACCGTAATTACGCATAATGACTGCGGCTTCGGCATTGGCTTCGTTCTCTTGCGGACTACCAGTTGCGCCAGGATCTTCTCCATCTAGCTCGTGATTTAGATCTTGTTTGTAGTGGACAAGTTCATGTGCCAATGTACGACACACATCCATGATATGACGATTGACTACTGTAATTCTAATATGCTCACTACCGTAGCCGCCAAAGCTGTGATGTTCTACACTACCTTTAGTGTCAAATTTAAAATCAAACTTAGGTAATGATTTTAATTCTAAATGCTCTGCAGCAAACTTAATGAAGTCAAGTAGGACCGTGTAAGTTGTCTTACGATCCATTCCTTCTACTAATAGCTCTTTGACTTTCATCCTATGTTCCTATTAATACCTCTACTTTGAACTCCGCCTTTCTTACGCTTTGCGGCTAATTCGGCAATGCCGTGACGTATTTGTTCTAAGTTTTGTTCTAGACCCATAAACAGTCCACCTTTTGCATCACGACAAATGCTTTGCCATACTAACAGATCATTAGACTCTGCTCGTTCTGCTAGATCTTTAAGCTGGGCACGAGCTTGCATTATACGGCCTTTTAAGCTCATTGGGTTGGCTTTAGCATGTCCATAAATCATAGGATCGTTTGGATCTCCTGTCATGTCTATTGGTGCTTCTTCTAGTTCTTCATCACTAATTTCATAGTCCATAACAGAAACCATTTGATCTTTAATAGATCCAATTTTTTCAGACATCCATTCTGGGAATTCTTCGTCATTTGTAATAGATCTATCTAGGTGTGTGGCTACACGAATAATAGTATGTAAACTATTTTTAACAGTAGCACCTTCGCCAGAACTATTTTTTGAATTTTCTAATAAGTCAGTAATTTTCATAATAATACTTATCTTTTAATAAATCTCCCGCCACTGTGCGCTGACTCGAACAGTACCATCAGTGCTTCCAATGTTAGTTACTACTACTACATAGATTTCGCTGTCTGTGCTGTCATAGTTTTGAACAATGTAATTCTTTTTAGCCGAGCTTGGAAGGTCACTGGGTGGAGCACCTGCTGACTTTTGACTACCTTGTGTAGTGGCTGCTAGGTATCCGCCATCGATCATTTCACCGTCTGTGAATGCTGTAGCACCTGCGTTGTATTCTACACCACTGCCATCATTCACAGACACCCAGCCAGTGCTAGTAGTTAGAGCACTAATTCCAGGAAGTTTGATCAGCTTCCATTCCATGTTGTCTTGTGTACCAAAGACATTCAAACTTCCCATACGCACAATCATACGATTAGCATAGGTATTAAATGCTGTCTTTAATCTAATGGCCAGCACAGGTAATGTTGCGCCGTTGGCCAATGCTCTTGACGCAGGACTGTTTATAGCCCAATCCTGACCTGCTTCTACATAGCCGCCTTCCGATACTACAGTAGAACAAATCTGATCAAAGTAAGCACCTGCTGTTGTACCCGTGTTTAAGATCTCACATCGTACTGGCAAGTTTGGATTACTCATGTAGACTGTGGTTAAGTTGTTTGAATGATAGAATATATGGCAAGGAACAAAAGCGCCTTCATGTACAAAGCCTACTGTAACAGCACCTACACCTAACCATTGAAACTCAATAAAGCTCAATTGTGTCTTAGTAATGTCTATATTAAACAAACTACCACCTTGTCCATTACAAGGATCAACGTTCCAGTTGGCCTGTGTGACACGATTTTCTACTGGGGAGCCTGTAACATAACTTCTAATAACCCAACTGAGTGTACCGTCGCCTGCTTGTTCAAAGAAGATACCATTATTATCATCAAAGTATCCTGTACGTTTAGTTACATTAGCTGTTGCGGCATAGAAACAAAAACTTGAAAGTATCTGCTGGCTCTTGCCTGGCATGTAGTGATGATAGAATTTAGTTTGGTGGACAACACGACTGTTGGCGTTGTTGCTAGTAGTTAATCTAGCACAGGCTTTGTTTGCTTGGAATGCTACTGAACCACCGTTGAATACTTTGTCAACAAAGTTAGGATCTAATCCGTACAAGTGTTTGTAGTCACCTAGAGTAAACGGGCTACTCATACGTATGCGACCAAACGCATCTGACTGTCCTACCTTAAGGGTGGTACGAAGCACAGGTTGCCCTAGTGCATTGTACTCCATGACATTATGCAGGTCTAATAAATTAGATTCATGCGGATGCTGGTAATTTGTTGAATTAGGTTGTTGGACGCCCATAGTTTATTAAGGTTGAGGTGTCCATGGACGATGTGGTTCTAAAGGAGCGCCATCATCTACTGCGGTGTTGCCTACATACTTTGCTGACAATAAATCTATATCCAATACATTGTTTTCTCTGTAGTAGGGTTTAGTGCTGTCTAAACTTCCTGTAATAGTTCCATCTCTAGCTACAGTTTTGCCTTGACGCTTGGCTTCTGCAATGGCTAATTTGCCTTCTTGTCGTAATTGTCTTGTTGCTCTATGTGAAATTCCATTAGCTGACATATTACTCTCCTCGTCTATGTTGATGATCAGGATACATGCTTGGATGTTGTACTCTAATATCGCTTGGTTCTTTAGGGCCGTTTACTCCACCCCCAGCATCTACTGTAACACTATCAATATCTGCGTACTTTTCTTTAGGAGTGTTGCCGTAAGGTTCGACACCGTTGTTATCTGCTAGATCTACAATTTGACGTAGTCTACGCATGTCATCCCCAGCGTGAGTTAAAGGACTAGCGTCTTCGGGTTCATCGATAGTGGCAGTTGGATGAGCAACAATAACTGTAGTTTGTTGTTCAGGTTCCTGCTCAACACCATCAATCATGTCTATCATACTGCGAATAATATCCTGGATTCTCATAATCTTTTCCTGTATCCTATATTTAGTGTTAAATAGCATACTATGATAAACAAAGAACCCTTTCAAAAACTAATAAACGAACTTAAAGAAAACGGCAAATATCGTGTGTTTAATGATATAGTACGTGAAAATGGCAAGTTTCCACAGGCTATTTGGTACGGCCCGTACAATATTAAAAACATAGTAAACTGGTGTAGCAACGACTATTTGGGTATGGGTCAGCACAAAGTTGTGCTAGATGCAATGCACACAGCTTTAGATCATACAGGCTCAGGCTCTGGTGGTACACGCAATATTGGCGGTACTAGTCACTATCACGTGGCACTGGAATACGAACTTGCAAGTTTACATAAAAAAGAAAAAGCTGTACTTTTCAGTAGTGCTTATGTTGCCAACGAGTGGACACTAATTGCCTTGGCTAAGATTATTCCTAACATTGAGTATATCAGTGACGAAAATAATCATAATAGTATCATAGTAGGAATACAACATAGTCGCGCAAATAAAGTCGTCTTTAAACACAACGACTTAGAAGATCTAGAACAAAAACTTAAAATTAGTTTTGCAAAAGGCAATACTCCGTGTGTTGTATTTGAAAGCGTATATAGCATGGATGGAGATGTTGGGCACATTAAAGAAATATGTAAACTAGCTGAAAAATATAAAGCTATAACTTACATTGACGAAGTTCATGCTGTAGGTTTGTATGGTAAAACTGGCGGCGGCAAAGTACAAGAACTTGGGCTTGAAGACAAGATTGATATAATCAACGGAACCTTGGGAAAGGCCTTTGGAGTTCAAGGAGGGTATATAGCCTGCGATAAAATTGTTGGAGATGCTATCCGTAGTGTTGCCGCTGGTTTTATTTTTACAACTTCAATGAGCCCAGTAACATGTGCCGGTGCAATGGCTGCGATCAAATGGCTTAAAGATCATCCTGAAGTACGTGAAAAACATCAAGAACGAGCTCGCAAATTAAAACATAGATTAAATGCTGCAGGTATTACTGTTATGGAATGTAGTACCAGTCACATAGTTCCTGTACTAATTGGCGATGCTAAAAAGTGCAAA
>Ga0255175_1000156_pt1 | contig 42287 bp, 59 predicted proteins | sample Atl_Atl_RepC_8d_FD_183628 | JGI IMG/M metagenome (GOLD analysis project Ga0255175, IMG submission 183628) | Freshwater microbial communities from Altamaha River, Georgia, United States - Atl_Atl_RepC_8d | ecosystem: Environmental > Aquatic > Freshwater > River | place: USA: Georgia | collected...
TGGTGGACCAGCACGCGCAGGGCCAGGATGTGGCGGGCTTGGATTACGCCAGTTGGCAGGCCAGCAGGCTAGCCCATATTGCTGGCCGACTGCTGAGGCAGGGGGGAGGGGTTGCCGGATGAAGCGTTCAGAAATGCCGTGGTTCCGTTGGTGGAACGACACAGCCACCGACATGCGCCTGCAGGCGGTGGCCCGCCGCGCCAAGTGCCCCATGGCCATTGTGCTGGCTGTGTGGGTGGTACTGCAAGAAAAGGCCAATAAGGGCAAGGAGCGGGGCGTCATTGACAACCTGGACTTTGAGTCTATTGATGTGGCGCTGGGTCTGGATGATGGGCAGGCCGCCACTGTCTATGCCGAGATGGTGCACAAGGGCCTGATGCTGCACGGCGGCGCCGTGGCAGATTGGGATGAAAAGCAGGCAAAACGCGAGCGTGAGGATGATTCTGCTGACCGTGTGGCGGCTCACAGAGCACGCAAGAAGGCCTCAGCCAAGAGTGCAGACACGCCCAGTGATGGCGCTGTAACGCCGGGTTTTGATGACGCCGCCCAGTCGCGCCCACAGGATGGCGTTACCGAAGAAGCAACACCAAGCAACGCCGAATCACACCAAGTAACGCCAAGTAACGCCACGTCACGCCCCAGAGAAGAGGAGAGTAGAGAAGATATAAATACCCCCCTACCCCCCACGGGGGGCAGTGAGTCTGTGGATAAATTCAAAGAATCCGGGGATTCTGTGGATAAGCCCAACATGCGGGGTGGAACAGCCCAGGTTCAGCAAGGATGGGAAGCCTTCAAGGCTGCTTGGCCGGTGCAGGTGGGGATGGTCAAGGCGCTCCGCCGATGGGAATTCATGGCGCCAGACCCCGTGTTGACGGGGCAGATCGTTGCTGCCGTGAAGGCCTGGGCGCTGTCCAGGCAGTGGACCCAGGAGGGTGGGCGTTTCGTTCCACGCGCCGACCGCTGGCTGCGTGATCGTGGCTGGCTTGACCAGGTGCCCCAGGCGCAGGGGGCTGGCGTCCATACGTGGTGGGAGACACCCGAAGGCATCAAGACCCGTGGGGCTGAGCTGGGCCTGCCATTCAGCCTGGCCGCGTTGGGCAATGCATTCACCGACGATGCCCGGACTGCGCACTGGCGGGCCTACCGCGCCGAGGTTTTCAAGGCTGCAGGGCAGGGTCCGTGGAGGGCCGCAGCATGAATCGGCCCCACATCCAACATACCCCCCACCCCCCCCGTTTGGGTCCTTCCCAGGGGGGGGTGGTTGCGGGTAATTCGAGCCCCGACTTTGCGCTAGTGGGCCAAGTTTTGAACCCCTTGACGGATGCTTGACATGGGTGATTTGTTTGAGTTTGACCCCCAGCAGGTGGCTGCCATCGAGGCATCCATGCGGCAAGAGCGGGCTGATCAGGCCAAAGCACGGGCTCAGAAAGTGCGCTCGCGCGTGCAAATGCGCCGGGCAAATGCTGAAAAAACCCTTGAAGAAATACTGCCTCCACGCCTTGAGGCGGGAGATTCATGGCACGTGATTTCTCGGGGAGACATTGACGCCTTGTCCTACCTGCGCCACGCCTTGACTGGCGTCTCTCACTTTGACCACGTGCTGATGTCCACCTGGTGCATTGCAAAAGCCGATCTTGAAGAAATCACCGCGTGGCTTGACGCCGGCCGCATTGACTTCTTCGAGCTTTACGCCGGGGAAATATTCCCAAACCAATACGGCGATGAGTACGAGCAAATGCTGCGCATGTGCGAGACCTACGGGGCTCGCATCGTGGTCGCCAAAAACCATTCCAAGGTGACGCTGGCCGCAAACCACGAAGAGGGCTACTACCTCGCCATGGAGTCCTCAGCCAACGTGAATACCAACCCCCGGATCGAACAAACCGCCATTCATTGCAACGCTGAGCTGCATGGCTTCTACCTTGAGTTTTTTCATGGAATCCAAAGCATTGACCGACATTCCGCCACCAGCCAGGCTTAAACAGGCCGCCATCGCCAGGGCTTTGAACGTCAGTCGCCAGGCCATCCACGAGCTGGTCAAGCGGGGCATCCTGAACGTCGGTGAAGACGGCATGCTGGACGTTCAAGAAACCCGCGTGGCCATCGCACACCGCCTGCGCCCTGACTCCAAAGCCCTGGGCGCCGTACTTGACATAGCGCCGCCAGACCTAGAAACCGACGATATAGAGCCTGATTCTTCGCCAGCTGCTGAACAAAGGGCCGAGCCGACCGCCCCAGGCGCTGCCTCAGACCCTGCTATGACCAGCTACCACGTGGCTCGCACGGTCAAGATGAGCGCCGATGCGCGCCTGCAGCAGATCGAACTGGCCAGGGCAGAGAAAACACTGTTGACCATTCACCAGGTCACAGCCGACTGGTTCGCCATCGCCCGTGAGCTGCGCGACCGCCACACCACCACAGCGCGCCGCGTTGCCGCCGAGCTGGCCAACTGCAACAGCGCTGACGGCTGCGAAACCATCCTGCTGCGCGAATTCAACGACATGCTGAAAGACACCGTTGAAAAACTCGCCCGCACAGAACTGGGCCATGTCGCAGCCCGAGCCCTGGAGCTTGGCTGATGAATCTGCTGAGCCCAAACCGTCCAGTAGACATTGAGCGGGCAGCATTTATCGCCTTCCTGCGTGGACTGCTTCCAGATCCATCGCTAACGGTAGACGAATGGTCTGACCAGTTCATGGTCATTCCAAAATCAACAGGCTCCAACGAAGCCGGGCCCTACCGCACCAGCCGCACGCCGCACGCCCGCGCCGTCATGCGGGCGCTATCTGCCAATCACCCGTGTAAGCGGGTGGTGGTCATGGGCGCATCGCAGATGCTCAAAACCCAGGTGGCTTTGAACTTCCTGTGCTGCACCATCCACCAAAGCCCCAGCAACTTTCTGTGGTTGGTTCCCACCGGCAAACTGCACAAACGTACCTCAAGCCGCATCGACAAAACCTTTGCGGCCGTGCCCAAAGTCACCGAACGAGTTGCCAAACCCGGCAGCCGAGACGCCGCCTACAACAACGACGTCAAAGAGTACATCGGCGGTGCGCTCTACATCGCCAGTGCCGGGGCTGCAGCCAACCTGTCAGAACTGCCCGCCCGCTATGTCGTCTATGACGAAATCGACCGCTCCGAAGCCAACATCGGCGGCGAAGGCGACCCCGGCGAACTGGCCGAAGCCCGTCAAACCACCTTTGAACGCAATCGCAAAACCTACTACCCCAGCAGCCCCACCATCGAAGGGCAAAGCCCCATCAAGGCGCTGTATGACCGTGGCACTCGCCGCGAAGCCCTGGCCGAATGCATCCACTGCGGCCACGCCCAACCACTCGACTTCTTCAAGCTGATCCCCTCCGAAGACGGCAAACGCGTCTACTACCCCTGCCAATCTTGCGGGGGCCTGCATGACGAGGGCGACAAAACCCGAATGTTTGCCAACGGTCTGTGGACCGAAGGCGTAGAAGGCGACAACGAAACCGAATCCTTCAACATCTCCGCGATGTTCCTGCCCTACGGCTGGCTACCCTGGATTGGCCTGTGGCGCCAGTACCAACGCGCCAAAGAAAAGCTGGAAGAGGGCGACGACGCCTCCATGATCGTGTTCTACAACACCCGCTTGGCCAAATGCTGGAGCCGTACCGCCGAAGCCACGCAGTGGGAAGAACTCAAAAAGCGGGCCGAACCCTACAAGCTGGGCACCGTGCCCCACGGCGCCACCATCCTCACCGCAGCCACCGACACGCAAGACCACCGCCTGGAATGCAAAGTCGTCGGCTGGGGCGAAGACATGCAAGGCTGGATCGTGGACTACCAAGTCATCCACGGCAGCCCATCCGATGCCTCCACCTGGGCCCGGCTTGACCACATCCTCACCAGCCGCTACCCCCATGCCACCGGCGTCAAACTGGGCATCAGCGCAGCGCTGGTGGACTCAGGAGGCCACTTCACTCAAGACGTCTACGCCTTCACCGGGCCCCGCAAAGCGCGAAACATCTACGCCTGCAAAGGCCACAGCAAACCCAACCGCCCCGTCATCAGCGGCAAAGCCTCCATCGTGGACATCAACCACGAAGGCAAAAGCATGCCAGGCGGCGCCATGCTCTGGTTTGTCGGCCCCGACACTTGCAAAGACTACTTTCATGCCCGATGGTCCAAAGCCAGCGGCCCCGGCGCCATCCACTTCAGTGTCGATCTGCCAGACAGCTACTACAAGGGCCTGACCGCCGAAGTCCGCATCACGGTGCGCAAAAACGGCCGTGCCAACAGCGTTTGGAGCCAAAAAAAAGGCGAAGCCAACGAGCCGTTGGACTTGATGAACTACAACCTGGCCGCCGCCCATTACCTGGGCCTGCACCGCTTCACCCCTGACCAGTGGCGCCGCCTGCGTGAAAGCATCATCCCCAGCACACCAGACCTCTTCACACAGCCAGAGCCAGTCGCCGCACCAGCAGCACCCCAGGCCATCGCCATCGCCAAACCCTGGCACGCGCCCAACACCGGCCCCAGCCAGGACGAGACCAAACCCACCCGCACGCAAGATGCCTACACCCAAGACTCCGACACATACGCCCACGACTTTGACGACACCGCCACCTGCGGCCGAGATTGGTAGACCCACACCAGCCACAGCTGCGCCCCGCAAGCCCATGCGCGCGCCCCCCACGCTGCGCGAATTCGCCAAAGCCCACCCCACCACAAAACCAAAAAACAAAGACTGGTAGCCATGACAGACAAAAACACCACCCCTGACGTGATCGATCGCATGTTTGACTTCATCGCCAGCGAACCCCATATGGCCCGCGCCCTGCAAGCCATCCAGCAAGAGGCCCAGGTGGGCGACGGGCAGCAAGACCCCGCTTCAATACTGCAGAACATCAAAGATGCCACCCGCGCCGAATTCGGCGGCGAGCGAGCCTACATCCGCAAAAACCTGAGCGGACCCGCAAAAAAGAAAGTCAAAACAGCTGCAGACATTGGCCAACGCGTCATGGCGCTTTTTAACGGGAGAAATGCCACCGAGGTGGCCCGGCGTCTGCAAATAGGCCGCGCCACCGTCTACCGCCATCTACGCAAGCGCTCCACAAGCTGACCTGCTGAAAAAGTATCACGGTTTGCATTGCCAATGAGACAACAAGCCGCTCAGATTCCAAATCCAACCCAGCACCCCAATACCCCATCATGGCCATTACCCAAGCCGATATTGATCGCCTCGATGCTTGCATCGTTCGCGGAGAGCTGACCGTCGAATTCAACGGTCGGCGCATTTCATACCGCTCAATCTCTGAGCTGAAATCTGCCCGCCAGCACGCCGCAGAAATCCTCGCAGCCCAGGCCGCCCCAAGCACCCAGCCCACCACTGGCGCTTTCACCGTCGGCTTTTCCATGCGCTGCGATTAAGGGGCCAGCATGACCAACATACTCGACAAAGTCATTGGCTACGTCTCGCCCCAGGCCGCGCTCAGCCGCGCCCAGGCCCGCGTCATGCTTGATGGCATCCGCGCCTACGAAGCCGCCAGCCCGCGCTCTGACTGGCGCCCACGCCGTGCAGGGGCCAGCGCCAATGCCAACCACCTGGCCGACGCCGCCACCATGCGCGCCAAAGCCCGTGCCCTGTACGAAAACGTCAGTTTCATGAAGCGAGGCATCAACGGCAAAGTCAACGCCCTCATCGGCACCGGCATCCAGTCCTACTGCACCATGCCCGATGCCGTGGCCAAGCAAGTAGACAACCGGCTGAAAAATTGGGCCGACGAATGCGATGCCGATGCCGTGCACAACCTCTACAGCCTGGAGCATGCCGCCTGGCGCGCCGTTGAAATTGACGGCGAAGCGCTGATTCGCCTACGGCCCCGCCGCCGAGAAGACAGGCTGTCCATCCCGCTGCAACTTCAACTGCTCGAAATTGACTGGCTCGATACCCAAAAAAACGGCCCCAACGGCAACAACATCATCGTCGAAGGCATCGAATATGACGCCCTCGGGCGCCGTGTGGCCTATTGGCTCTACCCGGCCCATCCAGGCGAACTGGTCCTGACACGCCGCGATCAAGGCTGGCAATCCCGGCCGGTACCGGCTGAATACATCATCCACGTCTACGCACCCCAGCGGCCAGGGGCAGGCCGGGGCGTATCGGCCTTGCACGCCACCATCAACCGTGTACGTGACCTGGCCACCTACGAAGACAGCGAAGCCGCCCGCAAGAATCTGGAAAGCCGCCTCGGCATCATTGTGTCCGGCGCTGCAAACAGCGGCATGCCTAACTTTGACCCTACGGGCAAGCCCGGACAGTCTGGGCAATCTGCGCAGCACCTGGGCTCCTTGCCTGGCGGCGCCATGGTTCGGTTGCCAGATGGTATGAACATCACCACCGTCAAACCTGAGGCCGTACCCGGCACCGTCGAATACGCCAAACACCACCTGCGCATGATTGCCATGGGCGTGGAAGTGACCTACGAAATGATCTCTGGCGATTACTCCGAGGCCAACTTTTCCAGCTCCCGCATGGGCCGCATGGAATTCAAGCGCACATGCGAAGTTGTGCAATGGATGGACATCATCCCCCGCATGCGCCGCCGAATCCTGAACGCGGCCTGCGCGGCTGCCTACCTGGACGGCTCCATACCCCAGCCCAATCCCACGTTTGACCACACCACCCCCCGATGGGAATACGTCAACCCACGTGACGACATTGCCGCCGAAGCGCTGGAGCTGGCCACCGGCCTGGGCACTTGGTCAGAAAAATTGCGCTCACGGGGCCTGCGCCCTGAGGTGCATTGGGCTGAGCTGAGAAACGACGTCAACCAGCTCAAGCAAAACGACCTGCTTGACCTGCTCGTCATGCTGCAAAAATCCCGCACTCTGTCTGAGGCATCAGGCCAGCAGCCCCAAAACTAACGCCTAAAAATTGTCTCACCCTTTGCCTTGTCTGTGAGACACCACGCCGCGCAACATGCGCGGCCATGAGCACACAGGTCACAACCGCAACCGCTTCTGCTGCAAATCGCAGTCAAAACCTGCCACTGGCAGGGGCGCATTTTCAGGTTCGCAACCTGCAGCGCTCCGCAGATTCAGCCGAAGCAGGCACCACCACCCAGCCCCTGGCCACCGCAGAACTTGTGTTTTCTGCGGGTGCGTCTGGCCGCCGTTACGACTACATGCGTGACCGCGCCTACATTGAAGAGCTGGTGGTTGATGAATCATCCATTCGCCTGGACCGCATGCACCGTGGTGCCCCCTTGCTGGACTCGCACAACGCCTGGAGCCTGAATTCCACCCTGGGCGTGGTTGACCAACCTGTCATCTCCAACGGTCAGGCGCTGTGCACCGCCACTTTCAGCCGCCGTGAAGGCGTTGCCGGTGTCGTGCAGGACGTTGCAGACAACATTCTGCGCAACGTCTCCGTAGGCTATGTCCGACACCGCGTCGAAATGATCGCGCCACCCGCTGAAGGCGGCATGTGGACATACCGCATCGTTGACTGGGAGCCCATGGAAGTCTCCATCGTCTCCATCCCCTTTGACATGGACGCGCAGTTTGTTCGCTCAGGCAAAGGCGAGCCTGTCGATTCTGAAGCTCACGCATTTCTGCAGCGCACCTATCCCTGTGAGTTTGTAGAGCGATCTGCCGCACCTGCAGCACCCACCGCACCCAGCACGCCGACGGCCGGCGCCACTGCCGAAGCCCCCTCCATCCACAACCCCGAAGGAACCCGCAACATGCCCCAAAACACCGAGCCGACGGCACCCGAAAGCGCCGCGAGCACCACCAACACCGTCCCAGCCAGCGCAGCACCTGCGGCGGGTGCCAGCACCGTTCAGCGCTCCCTGTCCCCGCAAGACGCAGCCACCATTGCTGATCTGGCCACCCGTCATGGCGCCACTGACCAGCTGACCGACTGGCTGCGCAACGCCACCCCGGTGGATGAAGTTCGCGCCGCCATTCTGGACCGCCTGGCCGGTGCTCCAGCTGCCACCAGCGCGCAACGCAACGTCAACACCAGCATCAGCACCGTGCGCGATGAGTTGGAAACGCGCATGGCTGGCATGACGCAAGCTGTCATGTCACGGGTTGACACCTCTGTTCAGCTCGATGACAACGGCCGCCGCTATCGCAGCTATTCGCTCATTGAGTTGGCCCGCGAATACCTGCATGCCCGCAGCATAGACACCCGTGGCATGGACCGCCTGGAAATCGCTGGGCAAGCCCTGGCGTTTCGCAGTGCCGGATACATGGGTACGGGCGACTTTGCCAACATTTTTGCCAACTTGGCTAACAAGCGTTTGCGCAACGCCTACGACCAAGCGCCCGGTACCTACCGTTCGTGGGCTCGGCAAGCACCGTCCGCTGTTGACTTCAAGCCCATCACGGTTATTCAGTTGGGCGCCGCCCCAGAGCTGCTGCGCACCAATGAGCACGGTGAATTCCAGTACGGCTCTATGAGCGATGGCGCTGAGTCCTACAAGGTGCTGACTTATGGCCGCATCTTGGCCATGACCCGACAGATGCTGGTGAATGACGATCTTCGCGCCTTTGACCGGCTGAACACCGCCTTTGGCAACAGTGCCGCTCGCCTTGAAAACCGCCTGGTGTATGCGCAGTTGACTGACAACCCCACTATGTCAGACAACGTGGCTCTGTTCCACGCCACTCACGCCAACTTGACTACTGGCGGTGGCTCGGCGCTGTCGTTTGACGCCATGACTGCAGGACGCACCGCCCTGCGTCGGCAAACCGGGTTGCAGGGTGAGCTTTTGAACCTGTCGCCCCAACACCTGATTGTGCCGACAACCTTGGAGCAAAAAGCCTACCAGCTGACCAGTTCCCAGTACGTGCCCGCGCAGCAAAGCAACGTCAACGAATTCCGTGCTGGTGGCCGCACCGCTGTGAATCCGGTGATTGAGCCCCTGCTGGACATTGCATCCACCACCGCCTGGTATTTCGCAGCAGACAACGGCCAGATCGACACCGTGGAATTTTGCTACCTGGGCGGCGCCGAAGGCCCAGTGATCGAAACCCAAAACGGGTTTGAAGTGGATGGCATGGCAGTCAAGTGCCGCCTGGACTTCGCAACAAAAGTTATCGACCACCGTGGTCTGTACCGGGCTGACGGCGCCTGAGCCACAGCACTTGCCCCCTCTTTTTGAAGGAATCTAACCATGAAGAATTTGAATTCTGCTGGCCGCATCATGCCCTTTGTGGCTGCGGCCGCCCTGGCTGCAGGCCAGGTGGTGCGTGTAGGCAATGTATTGGGAGTGAACTCCGCACCTGTTGCCATTGGTGAAACTGGCCAGTTGGCTACTCAAGGCGTATTTGAGTGCCCCAAGGTGACTACTGCAGTCATCACCCAGGGCGCGCCCCTGCAGTGGGACGCATCGGACGCCAAGTTCACTACCACGGCTGATGCGTTGGAAACCGGCGATGTCACGGGCCCCGGCTTTTATGCCTGGGCCGCAGCAGGCAACGGTGCCACCACGGTGCTTGTGTGCTTCACCGGCACACCCGGCACCGTGTCTTGATCCAGCCCGACGCATCGCCATGACGCCCTTTGCCGATTTGCAAACCAGCGTGAACGACGCCGTAATGACTACCCTGGCCGACACCACCGCCACCTGGGGCGCCATCACCGTGCCGGTCATCTTTGCTGCGCCTGCATCCGAAGCTCTGGGTGTTTCTGGCTACGCGCCCAAGGCCACGGCCCTGGAGTCTGACTTGCCGGGAATAGGCGAGGGCGATGCGATCACCATCAGTGGCCGCCCCTATGTGGTGGTTGCGGCTGAGCCTGATGGCGCCGGCATGGTGAATCTGCAGCTGCGCGAAGGGGCCTGAGATGACCGCCACCGTGCAACAGCAACTCATGGACGCCGTGCAAGCGGCGTTGGTGGCTGCCACAACGTTGGCAGGTGCCAATGTGCATGCCGACCGCCCTGATGACCTGCCCATGCCTGAGGTGCCTGCCCTGCTACTGGAAGGCGGCGACGAGGCTATCACGCTGGTGGACCACGGCGTCACGCTTCAGCAGCGTGACTGGCAGGTGCACATCAGCGCCATGGCCACCACGCCCGCCACTGCACGTGAGCTGGCTGGCCAGGTTGAGGCGGCATTGTTTGCCTCTGCCCTGGGCCAGCCCAACGGTGTCCCCTGCAAAAGCCTGGTGCTGGAAGGCTCCAAGCCCGCCGCCTCTGGCGCATTGCAGCAGCGACTGCATGAACAACGCCAACTCTGGCGCTTGACCTATTTCACACAGGGTGGTCAGCCCTACACCCCCCTCTGACCGATTCGCCCGCTTAAAGGAGTTTCACCATGGCATATTTTTTCCCCGAAGGCACCAAGGTCTACTACAGCAGCACCTTTGCCAGCGCCAAAAACATCACCATCCTCACCAATGCAGCCACAGCAGTGGCCACTGCTGTGGCTCATGGCTATACCGATCAAGACCCAGTGCTATTGGCCAGTGGGTGGGAGGATGCAAACGACACGGTGTTTGAAGTGGACCAGCTGACTGCAGACACCTTTGGTGTTTTGGGGTTGGATTCGAGCAACACCACTTGGTTTACACCTGGCGGCGGTGTGGGCTCGGCCAGCAAGATTTCCGGCTGGGTGGAGATCCCGCAGATCTTGACTATCAGCCCCAACGGTGGCGGTATCAAATACGGCAACATCGACCCACTGGGGACCCGGCAAGCCAAAAAGCAGCCCATTGGCTTTGAAGCCGTGGGGCTGGATTTGAAAATCGGCTACGACGCCACCAACGCCACCATCAAAGCCATGCAGGGTCTCACGCGCGTGGCCAGCAAAGTGGCGATCAAACTGGTGATTCCAGGCGGTGGCCGTGTCTATGGCTACGGCAACATCAACTGCTCGGAAATGCCAGAAATCAGCAAAGGCAACGTCATCCAGCTCTCTGTGGGTGTGGGCTTTGACGGTCGCTCCATCGGCTACGGCGCCTGACGGTTTCGTGCGCGGCAGGGTGGCATGGCGCCACCTGCTGGGTTGAGCCCGAGCCTGGCCGCCGCGCACTCCTTCCATATCGGGCCTTTTTATCGGGCCAAACAGATATGCCAATCATCCTCAAACTCATTCCGCGTCTGAAATTCGCCGTGGAAGGCTCCGTCAATAACGATGGGGTCGATGAACATTTTTCTTTCAAACTGACCGCCAAGCGTGTTGACAACGATTCCTTGCAGGCCCGTTTCGTAGCCAACCCCAATCAAACCGTGGGCGAAGTGCTGGCCGATGTCGTTGAAGACTGGGATGGTGTGAAAAACGAAGACGGCTCCCCGCGTCCCTACTCGCGCGAAGCGCTGCAAGAGTTGTTCAGCGTACATCCAGGCACGTCGATCCTTGCCTACAAGCGCTACCTCAGCGAAGTGACGGCCAAGGAAAAAAACTAGCCGCCCTTGCCCGCGCCTATGCCGAAGCCACCCGCCCCCCAGAGCCCGAGCAAGCCCAGGCCATGGGGGCTTGGGGCGCAGTTTTGGCCAATGCAGGGGCACTTTCCCAAGCCCAAAAGTCTGAGCAGGTTGAGTACCTCTGGCCTGAAAACGTCCAGGCCTGGGACGCTTGGCAAAGCCTGCAAACGCAGTGGCGGGTGGGCGTGGCCGGGGCCACGGGGCTGGACTATGCCGGCGTGCGGGCCTGGCTGCTTGAACAGTGGCCAGACGACAGCGCTACCCGCCAGGACGTGCTGCGCGGCATTCAGGCTTGCGAAGCCGCCACGCTGGCCGTTTGGGCCAAACAGCGAAAAGAAGACCAAGACAAACACGCGGAGCCGTAAATGAGTCAATTGCAGGCCATTGGCCTCAGGGCTGAGCTGCAAGGGGTGCAGCAGACCGAAGCGGGCTTTGCCCGCCTCGGCCAAAGCGCCTCTGCCATGGCTGCCACAGTCCAGCAGACAGCCCAGCAGGCCGCCACCGGTGTGGATGGCCTGAGCCAAAAGATTGACGCTGGCACGCAAAAGGCCAGTGCCGCATACGGCCGCATGGAGGCCGAAATCAGGCGGGCCACGGCCACACTGCAGGCTCAGCTTGATGGTTCTGGCCGTGCCGGTGAACTGCTGAACCGTGCTATCGCTCAGGGCATGGACGTGAGCAAAATCACGCCCGCCTTGACCAAACTGCGCGAGGTTGAAACTGCCCTGAATGCCCAGCGCAAAGCCGCTGCCGACGCCGGGGCAGCCTCCACAGCTTCGCTGGGGGCGGTGCAAATGTCCGCCGCCCAAACGGCTGCCGCGCTGCGCAACGTGCCCGCCCAGTTCACCGACATTGCGGTGTCTCTGGCGTCTGGCCAGCAGCCGCTGACTGTGTTCCTGCAGCAAGGCGGCCAGCTCAAGGACATGTTTGGCGGTGCAGGTGCTGCAGCCAAAGCCCTTGGGGGCTATGTGCTGGGCTTGGTCAGTCCCTTCACCTTGGCCGCTGCTGCTGCTGTCGGTTTGGCTGTGGCCTACAACCAGGGTAGCAAAGAGGCAGATGCCTACCGGCTGGCGATTGTGACCACGGGCAATGCCACGGGCACCTATACCGGGCAGTTGAAGGCTTACGCGCAAGAAATCAGCAAGTTGGGCGGCACACAAGCCGCCGCAGCTGAGTCTCTGGCCGCCATGGTCTCTACTGGGCGTGTTGGCTCTGATGTGCTTCGCCAGTCGGCTCAGGCTGCCATGCAGTGGGAAAAGGCCACGGGCACTGCCGTTGCATCTACAGCCAAACAGTTTGCCGAGCTTGGCAAAGACCCGCTTCAAGCCTCTGTCAAGCTCAATGACGGGGTGAACTACCTCACCGCCAGTGTCTACAAGCAGATCAAAGCACTGTCGGACCAAGGCAAGACAACAGAGGCAGCCACGGTTGCCCAAAAGGCGTATGCCGATGCGTTGATTTCAAGGTCTGATGAAATTGCCCGCAACCTGGGCACTGTAGAAAAAGCCTGGAACGGCATCAAAGGAGCTGCCAAGGGCGCCTGGGACAGCATGCTCAATGTGGGGCGTGAGGAAACGGTGGCTGACAAATTGGCCGCCGCCCGAGATGATCTGGAACAGCGGCTGCGCCGTGGACCCACAAACGAGCTGGTACGGCAAAACTGGGAAAAAGGCAATGAAGGGCTGCGGCAACAGATTGCACTGTTGGCCGAGCAAGAGCGCATGCTCAAGCGTGGTGCTGATGCCCAGGCCGCCCGCACCAAACAAAACGAAGATTTCGTGGCTTGGACCCAGCAGGGTGAAAGCTTTTTGACCAAGGCCCAGCAGCGTGACCGCGAGTTGGCCAAGGCGCGGGAGGAAGGCCAGGCATTGGTAGAGGCCGGGTTGATCAAAGAGATTGACCTGCGCAAGCGGCTGTCCGCCATCCGTGAAAAGTACCTGGACAACACCGGCCAAAGTGAAGTGGCCGGCATCCGCGCGCAGATTGCCGCCCAAAAGGAGCTGAATCAGCGCCTGTCTGACCAGATTTCCGGGGCGCGTCCGCTGACTGATGACGTCAAGCTGACTGCTGGCGAACAGGCCCGCGCCAAGATCCAAAAAGAGCTGCTGACCAGCCTGTCAGCCGTGGCCAAAGCAGAAAAGCAAAAGGCACTGGCTGAAGCAGAAGAGTTGATTCGCGTTGAAAAAATCGGCGCCGCCCGGGAAAAAACCAGGAAAGCCCTGCTGGCCGATGTGGAAGCGCTGGAAAAGCAAATTGACGCCCAGCGCAACGCGGGCGCCGACATCCTCAGAAAGGCGCAAGAGCAAGAGTTTGCCAATCAGACCATGGGGCAAGGCAAAACGGCTATCGAGCAATACACGTTGGCGGAGATGAAACGCCAGCTGGCCGAAGCAGAAGCCTCAGACCGGTTTGACCCGCGCTACATCGCATCTCTTGAGCAAAAGATCGCTGCGCAGCTGCGCTTTGTGGATGCACTCAAGGCCACAGATTACAAGACCATGGACGCGCGCACCGATGAGCTGCTGCGTTCGTCCCAAGAGCAAGCCAAGCTGTATGCCGATGAGTTGCAGCTTGTCACCCTGACCGGTGTTGAGCGTGAAAAGGTCATAGCCCTTCGCCAGGTTGAACTGAAGTACGCCAAAGAGATTGCAGACCTGGAGAAAACCGGCTTATCTGACGCTGAAAAAGATGTGCAGCGCCTAAAGATCAACCAGGCCAAACAGATCGAATCACTTGCAGCTGTCAATAAGGTAGTGCAAGAGGACTTTGCCAAGACAGCCAGCCAGATCAACCAAAGCCTGACCGATGCGCTGATGCGCGGCTTTGAATCTGGCAAGGACTTCGCGCAGAACTTCCGCGACACCGTGGCCAACATGTTCAAGACCTTGGTGCTGCGCCCGGTCATCAGCGCCATTGTCAATCCTGTGGCTGGTGCCATCACGGGGTCTATGGGGCTCACCGGGGCCGCTAATGCGGCTTCTGGTGCGGCGTCTGGGGTCGGGCTTTTGGGCGGCAACTTTGGTGCCGGATTGAGCGCCGGGGCTGGTGCGCTATTCGGCGAAGCGGGGCTAATGGGGGCCTTAGACGCAGGGTCAATTGCGCTAAGTGCAGGCAACATCGCTGGTGGCCTGGGCACCATCGCTGGGGCCCTGGGGCCGATTGCCTTGGGCGTCGGCGCCGTGGCCGCACTGATCAAGTCCCTTGACGACAGCGGCACCATGCACACGGGCGGCCTGGGGGCTTACTCTGCCGCCACCGGGGCGGTTGTGGGCGATGCCGTCAAGTCGCAAAGCCCTGGGTTTTTCAGCCTGGCCAGCGCCGACTACCAGGGCAGCACTGAGCAAGCCAGCGTCAAGATTGCACAGTCCATTGTGGGCATGCTGGACGCCACGGCAAAGACCTTTGGCCAGCAGGCCGGGTACTTTGCCGCCACTGCGTTTGCCGACGACACCAGCAAAGACGGCGCTTGGGGCTCCCTGCTTGTAAAGCTGGGCGACAAGGTTTTGGCCGATTGGGGGCCGGGTGGGCCCAATGTGCTGGGGCGCGAGTTTGCCAACGGCGAGGCCGGGGCCAAGGAATATGCCAACGCCGTCGCCGCAGATGTGACGCAAATCTTAAAGGGCATGGACTTGCCCGCCTGGGCTGAGCGCTTTACCGATGCGCTGCCCGCCACGGCTGATCTGGACGCGCTGACACAGACCGTGGCCAAGATTGCCGCCTATCCCAATGAGCTTCTGGCCATGGCCGGCACCAGCCGTGACGCGCTGGTCAAGACCTTCACCGATGGCCTGGTGACGGGTGACGCCGCCGCTGCAGGTCAAAGCGTGGCCGACACCCTGGTGGCAAGCGTTGAGGCCGCGATGTACACCAACGCCTCCGGGCAGATTTTTGACATCGTGAATCAAGGGCTGGTCACGCCCATCATTGACGCCATGGTCACGGGCCAGAGCCTGACCGAAGCCCTCAGCCAGGCCAGCATTGATGCCGTGGTGGCCAAGGCCACCGCCGCTGCCCAGACGCTCAACGCCGTCATGTCTGACCCCGCGTTTGCCTCGGCCCTGGAAAGCCTCAAGACCAACGTGGGCAGCGCCCTGGGTCAAGCCGGGGCCGGGGTGACCTACAAGCCGCAGTACCAGATTGCCACCCCTGCCGCAGTGGCCGATGTGGCCGCCACTGGCGCATCCGCCTACACCTACACCGCCGACACCAGCGCCGCCGACGCCGCAGCGCAGGCGCTCAAGTCTCAGATGGACAGCCGCAAGACCCTTGAGCTGGACCTTGCCCGCGCCATGGGCAACACCGCTCAGGTGCAGGCACTGCTGACCGAAGGCATGGACGCCCAGGCCCTGGCCGCGTACAAGGCCAACGAGGCCATCCAGCAGCAGATTGACGCGCAAAACGCCATCAACAGCGCCCGCACCAGCAACCAGGCCGCTTACCGCGAGTTGGTGGCCCTGCGCGACGGCGAGGCCGCTGCCGCTGCGCTTGATCTGGCCGAAGCCACCAAGTCCATGACGGCAGACCAAAAGGTCTCCTACCTGGTCCAGTCCTCTATCAGCCAGGCCATCAAGGCCGCCATCACGGCAGAGCAGCAGCGCCAAGACCTCTTGAAAGAGCTGGCCGGCATCACCGACACCAACGCCCAGGCCCTGACCCGCCAGCGCGAAGCCCTGGACGAAAGCAACCGCGCCCTGTTTGACCAGGTGCAAGCCGCCAAAGAGCAAAAAGCCGTCACCGACGAGCGCAAAGGCATTGTGGATGCGTGGCTGCAGGCTACCGGGCAAACCACCTTGCTGCGTGAGCGTGAGTTGGCTGCCATCCTCCCGGCCAATCGGGCTCTGCAGCAGCTGGTGTGGATGTATGACGACGCCCGCACGGCCAGTGACGCGGCCCTGGCCGCTGTGGAAAAGTCCATCGACGCCGAGCGCGAGTTGGCCAACACAGCCCTGAACGCCCGGGAAGAAGCGGTCACCGCCGTTCGCAGCGTGTTTGAGCTGTTGCGCGACGAGGCCCGCAGCCTGTACGGCGAGGTCTCCAGCACATCCGCCATGATGGCCGCCCAGGGCCGCCAGACCATTGGCCTTGCCTTGAGCGGTGGCGCCATGCCCACCCGCGATGAACTGTCGGGCGCCATCTCTGCTGTCAAAAACGACATCGGCAAAACACAGTTTGCTACCCAATTTGAAGCAGACCGCGCCCGCCTGGTGCTGGCCGGGCAGCTGTCTACTTTGCGCGATGTGTCAAAAGACCAGCTCAGCGAAGCAGAGCAAGCGGTGCAGATTGCCAAAGACCAGCTCAAGTCGCTGGACGATCAACTGCAGGCCGCCCGGGACCAGTTGGACACCCTGCGCGGCATCCGGGTGGGCGTGGAATCTCTGCCGGAGGCCCTGGCCAACTTTGCCCGCGCCCTGGCGGGTGAGGCCGCTGTCACCCCAGGCTCCACCGCCGTCACTGGCGCCGGTCAAGGCTTCATGGGGCAGGGCGGGGCATTGTGGAATGACAACTTTGCCCGCGTGGCGGGTGACAGCACGCTCTACAGCGCCGCAGAAATGCGGGACATCATCAATGCCAAGGTGACCACGCAAGCCGGCGCCCTGCAGGTCTATCAAGGGGCCGTGGCCTCTGGCCTGTCCAGTGACGAGCTCGACAAGCGCATGGGCTGGATGCCTGGCACAGCCAAGGGCTGGGCCGCTGTCAACGGCCTGCCCGCATTTGCCCAGGGCATCAATTACGTGCCCCAAGACATGCCGGCGCTCATTCACAAGGGCGAACGCATCCTGCCTGCCGCTGACAACGCGGCATTGATGGCCGCCCTGGCCAGACCCGCTTCCGCCAGCGGCGACACCCAACGGCTTGAGGGCTTGGTCAGTGCGCTGACCACCGAAGTCAGGCGCCTGCAGGGTCTGGTAGCCCAGGGCAACGAGCACACCGGCCAGCTGGCCGCGCAATTTGACAGCGTATCTGCGGGCGGCGACCGCTTGTTGATGGAGACCGCATGACCAAAGTCCGCGTAATGTCCCCGGTGCCCATCAGCACCAGCATGCTGGGCGCTGGCACCACCTTGGCCGAGCCCGCCACCGCCTTCGGAGAAATCGCCTGGGTGTCTGGCGGCTCCTATGCTGTGGATGACCTGCGCACCTATGCCGGGTCGGTCTACTCTGCGGTGAAGGCCAGCACGGGCCGCACCGTCACGCCTGATCTTGACGACGCCTACTGGCTGCGCAAAGACCCCAGCTTGCGCATGTCGCCGTTTGACGATTACGCCTCAACCACGGCCCGCGCCACCGGCACGCTGACCTATGTGCTGTCCCCAGGCTTTGTGGACGGGGTGTCGCTCTACGGCCTGTCGGGCGCAGCCTACTCCATCACTGTCAAAGATGCCCCGGGCGGTACCGTCACGGCGTCCAAGTCGGGCGACCTCTACGCCCAAGCCGCAGGGCTAGACGAGCTGTTGTTTTCCTTGCTTGCCCCCGTGGATAACGTCGCTCTGGACGGCATCCCGCTCAGCCCCACTGCAGAAATCACCATCACCGTGACCAACGGTGCCAGCGGCGCCGTGCGGATTGGCGACATCAAGGTCGGCACCTGGCGCTACCTGATTGGCAGTGCCAGCGACTTTGGGGGCGTGGAATACGGCGCTGAAGGCGAGCGCAAGACCTACACCAGCCGCACCTACAACGCCGATGGCACTTACACGACTGTGCGGCGTGGCTCTTACCGCGACGTGCGGTGCTCAGTCGTCATTGACCCCGAGCGCGCCATGTACGCAGACGCCGTGCTGGCTGAAGTGCAAGACGTGGCCGTGCCTTTCCAGGGCTCAGGCCTTGAGCGCTACGGCTTCCTTTCCACGATGGGCTTCGTCTCCGGCTCCATTCGCGCCGACTCCTTTGGCATCACCCGCATCAACCTGACCATCAAGGGCAACATCTGATGACATCACCCACCGCACCACCAAGCCTCACTGCGGCCCCGGACTTTCCATCTTTGGCCGACAGGGCAACCGGTACGTACAACAGCAAGGCCTACGCATGGGCCCAACACTGGGGCGATACAGGCGGGCCCGAGGTTGAGGCCCTGGCTGAAAATGCCTACACCAATGCCGTGGCGGCCAATGAGGCTGCTACCACCGCATCGTCGGCGCAGTCTGCTGCCAGCAATGCTGCCACCACGGCGTCAGGGCATGCCACCACGGCCAGCAATGCAGCCACCACGGCGTCAGGGCATGCGACAACAGCCGGCACTGCGGCAACCACGGCCAGCGCTGCGGCCACCACCGCTTCGGGCCATGCCACCACTGCATCAAACGCATCCACCCAGGCCCAAGCCTCAGCGGCCAGCGCCCAAGCCATCGTGCTGGGCGTGTCCACCGGCATGCCGTCCATCCGGCCCAGCTTTCTGGCGGACTTTGCCAACTCCAGGGCCATTGACCCGCGCATCACCATCACGCGGCCATCCACTGCGTTCCGTGTCAATCAATTTGGGCTGCCTGAGCAAGTGGCCAGCGGGGTCGGGCGAATTGACTTTTCCCCTGTGGCGCTTAATTGCAGGGGTTTGTTGATTGAGGAAAGTCGAGCCAACCTGCTGACCTATTCGGAGCAGTTTGACAATGGGGCGTGGACTAAAACCAGGGCTACTGTGTCGGCAAATGCTGCGATTGCTCCCGATGGCACGACGACAGCGGATAAGTTGATTGAGGATACAACAGCGAGTAACTCGCATTTTGTAACTCAAAACTATGCAGCCACGAACACAACGCTTTCTGGTAGCTTTTTTGTCAAGTCTGCCGAAAGATCAAAATGCAGAATTGAAATATCCAATTTTTTGAATCACGCTGCAGCAGTTGATTTTGATTTGACAAACGGATCGTTTGTTGTTTCGACAGCGGGTGCAACTGATTACACAAATACACAGGGGTCAATTGTTAATGCGGGTAACGGCTGGTGGAGAATTTCGATAACCGCAACGAAAGGCTCAGCAAACAGTAACAACTTCTTGTCTTTGAGCGTCAGAAATGATGCCGGTAACACCATCTACACCGGCGACGGCACCTCTGGTCTATACGTATGGCGAGCGAAACTTGAAGCTGGTTCCTTCCCAACCAGCCCAGACCAAACAGTAGCCAGCACGGTCACCCGCGCCGCCGACTCTGCCACCGTCACAGGCACTTCCTTCTCTTCTTGGTATCGGCAAGACGAAGGCTCTGTGATCGTCACTGCCCGCTCTGCGCCGGGTGTTGGGTCGGTTGACCAGCATGTGTTTTCGCTGACGGATTCCGGGGGCACAAACCGAATCACGCTTTACCGCAATACCTCGCGTTTTGCCGTGCTGGTCATTGATGTGGGCGGGGTCACGCAAGCTACTTTGACCAGCGTTGCCACCTGGGCAGACAACACAGTGGCAAAGATTGGTGTGTCTTTCAAAGCGGGGTCGTTTGCATTGAGCCTTGATGGCGCCGCAGCAGTCACTGCGGCCAGCGGATCTGTGCCCACTGTAGACCGGCTTGTGCTGGGCAACACCGTCGCAGGCACTCGGGCATTCAACGGCTGGATCGAGCGCTTTGGGTTCTTTCCCAAGCAGATCAGCAACTCCGAACTTGTCGCGGGGGCAACGCAATGACAACCTTCCTCAAATTTGAGTCTGAGGCCGCCTGCCTGGCCGCCTTTGCCCGCTACCTTGTGGCCGAGCCCGGCGATGCGCCGCGCATGCCCGCGTACATCGGCACATCCGCAGTGGACGTGGTGGGCGTCATCCACCGGCCCACAGGGGCGGTCATCGACACCCCGACTGGCCCCGTGCCCGTGCTGGCCCCCTTGCCGGGTTGGCACGTCAATCTTTCTGGCCGCTGCCCGCCTGAGCTGCGCGTCTTTGTGATCACCCCACCGGCCAATCCGAGCCGGACTTTTGCGAGGTAAGCCCCATGCCCTTGATGATTGGAACAAAAGCCGACCAGGTGCCGACTAACGGCATGCTGGGCACGGCGGCTCACCACGCTGCCGACCAACTGCCGGTGAGTGAACCGCAGGCGGCGGCCATGGCGCCGCTGTCGCTGGTCAAGCTGGCGACATTGACGCCCACCGCAGTCGCGCAGATTGATGCGCTCAGCACCTTCACCAGCGGCTACGACTCTTACGAAATCATTGGTACCGGCATCACGTTTGCCGCTGATGATGGTCTGAGCATCCGCCTTGCAACCGGCGGGGCTGCGGACTCGACCAGCTCTTACTACGCGCTGTCGGGCAGTGAGAGCACCACGGCGCTCAACATCGTTGCGGTGACTTCAGCGGCCAGTGTGCGAAGCGCAGGCAAGGGCCTGAGCTTTCGCATCCAGATCGACAACGCCAACGACACGGCCCGCGTCAAGCGCCTCCGCGTGTCCAGCACCTGGCAGTCCACCACGGGCGGCACGCCCGGGTTCACGAATTCCGACCAGACGTTTTGCTACGTCGCTGCCAACGCTGTGTCGGGCCTTCGCCTGCTGTCCACCCTGGGAAACAACTTCGCCGCCACCGGCACTGTGAGGATTTATGGCATCCGCTGATCAAGACCTGCCCATGGCCGAAGAAGGCCAACCCGAGCCACCGGCCCCAGCGCCTGAGCCGCCCGTAGAGTCCCCCGCCCCCGCCCCCGCCCCCGCAGAGCCAGAGCCAGAGCCAGAGCCAGAATTCACCGGCCCCATGGTGCTGGAATGGGACGCCGAGGTGGGCGAGCAAGTGCTGCGGCCAGCCACAGATGAGGAACTGGCCGACATTGCCGAGCGGCAAGCCATGGCCAATGTCGTGCCCGTCCCAAAAGCCGTCACCATGCGCCAAGCCCGATTGGCCTTGCTTGGCGCCGGGATGCTGGACGATGTAGAGGCCGCGATTGCGTCTTTGCCCAGCCCCCATAAAGAGGCGGCCAAGATCGAATGGGAATACAGCCAAGAGGTGCAGCGCCATAACGGCTTTGTGGCGCAACTGGGCCCCGCGCTGGGCCTTGATGACGCTGCTCTTGATGCCCTGTTTGTGGCGGCAAAGGGGCTGTAATGAGCCGCGTACAGCTCGCCCTCTACCGTGGCCCAGGCACCACCCTGGCCCACAAGGCTGCGCACATCATCACCGTGGGCGTGCTCACGGTCCGTGAATTGGCTTGCTGCCCATGGTCTCACTCTGAGGTGGTGATTGATGGCCGCTGCTACTCCGCGTCCGTGCGTGATGGCGGGGTCCGATGGAAAGACATCGACCTGACCACCGGGCGGTGGGATGTGCTGGACCGGCCAGGGGTCGAGCCCGGAGAGGCTTACATGCGCTACCGCCAGCGCGAAGGGCTGGGCTACGACTGGCCCGGGGCTCTGGCCTGGGGCCTGCCGTTCCTGCGCCAGTCGCCCCGCCGCGATTACTGCTTTGAAATCTGCGCCCACATGCTGGGCCTGCCCGCACCACACACCTGGTCAGCGCTGGATTTGGCGCGCGGCCATCGATGAGCACGACAAAACAGGGAGAAAACGTGCCAGAACCCACAACCACATCCACCGCTTCGCTCTCCGTCCTTGCCGTCGCCCTGCTGGGGCCGCTGGCTGGGCCTTATGTGCTGATCGTTTTTGCTGCGCTGTCTGGGGCCCTGTGGCCGCTGTCGGCCAGTGCCACTGCTTCACGCTTGGCCGGGGGCTGGCTGCTGCTGCGCTGCACGCTCATGGCCGTGGTGCTCACCGGCATGCTGGCCGGGCTGCTGCAGCAGTATTACGGCATTCCGCACTCTGAGGCCCTGGCCCCGGTGGCGTTTTTTGTCGGGGCGCTGGGCAATGGCTGGCGTCCGGTGTTTGACGCCCTGGCCAGCGCCCTGGGTGCCATGGCAGGCCGCCTGGGTGGCCGAAAGGATGGCAAATGAGCTTGCTTGTGTTGCATGAGGCGCTGTGCGCCGCCGTCTGGTACACGGTGTTTTGCCGTGCCGTGCGCTCAGACCACACCGTCAGGCTCGATGTGCGCCTGTCCTTCATCGCCCTGGGCCTGGCCGCAAGCCTGGGCATGGCCGCGCCCCTGGCCTGGGGCTGGCAGCCTGATTGGTACACCCTGGTTTTGCTGGCGTCCATCACCCTGGTGCAGGGCGTCACCGCTGCGCACTGGCAGGCCGGTGTGCCTGACCAGTTCATCAAGCCCGAGTGCCGCCCGCGCCGCCGCCGCGCCACAGATTTGACCGGGAGGCACCATGTCTGACCCCCTGATCTTGATTGACGCCCTGCAGCACCCCAACGTGCAAGCATTTTTGCGCATGCTGCGCCTGGGGGAGGGGACTATTGGGGACCGTGGCTATCGCGTGATGTTCGGTGGCGGGCACTTGGTGGGGCTTGACGGTCAGCCGGGTACTGCTGACGACTTTGCCGACCACCCCCGCCAGGCCATCACCCGCAGCCTGGGGGGCAAGCCGATCACTTCCACCGCTGCCGGGGCCTATCAATTCCTGGCCCGCACCTGGGACGGGCTGGTCAAACAGTGGGGCTTTGCCGACTTCACCCCCAAAACCCAGGACCTGGGCGCCGTGGCGCTGATCTTGGGCCGAAAGGCCCTGGACGATGTGCGCGCCGGGCGGTTTGAGTCCGCGGTGGCAAAGTGCAACCGCGAGTGGGCCAGCCTGCCAGGCAGCCCCTACGGTCAGCCCGTGGTGACCATGGCCCGGGCCCGGCAAGAGTACGAGACCGCAGGCGGGCTCTACACCGACCCCTGGCTGATTGACGATGCCACCCCAGCCGCTGCCACCGCACCGGCCATGCCTATAACCCGTGCCGTTGTGGCCGACCCAGTGGCCGAGCCCACCACATTCACTCACATTCCCAACGCCGAGGACTCTATGACCCCCTTCATCGCCGCCGCATTGCCCGCCCTTATTGACCTGGTGCCCAAGCTGGGCGGGTTGTTCGCATCGGGCTCCGAAACCAGCCAGCGCAACGTCGCTGCCGCGCAGATCGTGGTGGACGCCGCAAAGCAGGCCATCGGGGCCCGCAACGAGCAAGAGCTGCTGGAGACCATCAAGACCGACCCCGCCGCAGCCCAGCAAGTGCGCCAGGCGATTGAGGCCAACTGGTACAAGATCGATGAAGTAGGCGGGGGCATTCAGGCCGCCCGCGCCGCCAACGCCCAGGCCACCCAGCCCGGCGCCGCCCCGGCCTGGCGCCAACCCGCGTTTTTGGTGACCCTGCTGTTGTTGCCCCTGGTCTACCTGGTGACATGGCATGTGCTTACCGGGCCTGTCGATGCATTCAGTTCAGAGGTCAAAAGCATGGTGGTTGCCGCCATCATCAGCGGGGTGCTGGGCGCCCTGACGGGCTACTGGCTGGGCACCAGCTTTTCCAGCCAACGCAAAACCGAGCTGGCCGCCCAAAAATGAGTGATCAAGCCCGCCGCCTGCAGCCGCAGACACTGCAGGACAAGCGCCGCGCCCAAGACCAGCGAGCCCTGCAAGCCATGAGCCGCCGCGACCTCAGAAAACGCGCCCTGGCCGCTGCTGCCGCGATCAATGCCCAGGACTGCCCCGAGCGAGAGGATGGGCCTGGGGTGCCGGCCGGGCGGTCGGCTGTGATGTGACATGGCCGAGGCCGTTGTAGTCCCGGGGAGGTATCGCGTCCGCCTGCGCAAATAAAAAACGCCCCGAGTGGGGCGCTTGGTTTGTGGGCTTTGAAGCCCGTGTCGCCCTGTATTTCAGGGTGGGCAGTCTTTCACACGCGGGTTAGAAGCCGAAGGACATCTGGCCCGGATAGGAGCGGCAATGCTCACACACTTGCTCGATTCGGCCATGCCGAAAGCGAACGTATGCGCGCACGTGCACACCCCTGGGGAATTTACATGTTGCCATGTGGTTGTCTCCAAGTAGGGTTATTACTCGAAGCACACGACGCCAAAATGATAGACTTCAGTTGTCTTCCCGGACTTCTGAGTCGATCGCCTAGGCGGCGAGTGACTTCTATTACAAGGCCTCTAGCTCATAACTAGGGGCTTTGTTCTTTGTGCAGAGTTCTGCACTGGGTTGAAGGTTCTCCTTTCGTTCATATCAATCCTTGTTTTCTCAAGTCTCTGACTCTTATGCTTGCTGCGGAAAATGAAACGCCAAAGTTCTGCGCTATCGAAGTCGGTGTGTGTAGATCAGGGTCGTTTTTGATGACATCGGCTGGCATGAGTAACTCGGCTGCGTAAACATCGGCTTGCCACTCAGAATCTACATAGGCTGCTGGCGTCATGACCTCTCGGTGCATGACAGGTTGATGTGCCAAGACAAAGTGCCCTAGCTCATGGCAAATCGTGAACCGGGAACGACTGCTGTTGTTGTTGATGCCTTCTAAGCTGCGGTTTGGTATCAAAATGGTCGCAGCGCTGGGCATGCAGTAGGCTTCTGCAGATCCTGGCATGCTGTTGTCGTCAACGATTTCGTACACGACTCCAAAGTTGACAGAAAGACCTTCCAAAAACTGCCAAAGGTCAAATTTAGGTTGAATCTGAAGAGTTGCTCGGTTCTTCTCTGCGCGCCGACGGATGGCCACTGCCGACATAGGCGCTACAAAGTGGCCTCGCATCAAGTACGGTTTGTCTGTCCTCATTCGTTTCCTTTCTGGGCGGATTCAAGCAAGCGCGCCATGTTTTCTAAGACGGCGTCATCCCAATTTTTCCGGGCAAACCCAGCGACCAGCATTTGATGTCGCGGACTCAGCCCTTCCAGTGATACAGATTGGTTTGCAATCTCGGCTAGGGGCCGCAGGTTTTTGATGGGGCGTCCCCGCTCGGCAAAGAAATTCTGGATGTCATCAAGGATGTCCATAGGGACTTTTTTTGCTCCTGTTTCAATAGCGCTGAGAAACGCGGGGCTTCTTTTCATGGCTTGCGCCATGGTTGAGATGTTCTCGCCCACGTCCAGCCTAGCTTTTCTGATCTCCTTTCCAAACTCTGTAAGTGCCATGGGGTTCTCCTGGTTCGTTGATTGATAAATTTATTGTACCATTAAAACGTAAAAAATCAACCGAAAAGGTGAAATATCATACGCATTTTTTGTAACTTCGCACAAAGGGTGTCGCCCTTGTCTTCGTGCTGGGGTGCGTTTGTGGGGTGCAAAAAGGCTTGCATATAGCGCGAAGCGCGCTATATAATTCAATCAACAGCACGGCAATCCCGCCAGCGCTGTACCTCCAAAGGAGATAAATATGAGCAACATGAAAGCAATCGAATCGGCTCTGGAATCGGGCCGCTTCAACGAAGAGCAGAAAGTCGCGGCTGTGGAAGAAGTCCAAGCCAGGTTGGCTGCCAAGGTCATAAACCCGGAAGTTCCCATGAATGCATGGGGCGGCGCATATCACACGGTCTGCAACGAAGTATTGTGGGACCTGCGGTGGCAGTGTGATGCCAACTTCCTACTGCTGATTGACGCCATCGGCGTCAAACTGGAAGGGCAATGCCCATGCGGCGTCCCTGTGTTTATTGCTTCTGTGGCTCGGCAAGAGCCTGCAGTCCCTGCTCAGTCCAATGATTTTGGGGATTGGGACGACAGCGAAGCCTACGACTACATCTGATCAGCGCGGCCCTCCGGGGCCGGCACTGCACCCAAGGAAAAATCATGGAAGCATTCCAAATTGGCCCGTTTGACTACGCGGCGGCGAAGTCTCGCACCCTCAACGGAGTAGCCCAAGCAGAGTGGGCGTTGGCCTACGGTGCCAAAACAGTGGCATCGGCCTGGGTGGCGGGTGACCGTGCCCAGGTGGTTGAGTCCCTGGCCGCCCAGCGTGCTGAATTTGTGGCCAAGTTGGGTGCTGACAACGCGCCCGATCGGCTCATTCTTCGGCGCTGGGATGATGCCGCGCCGTTGGATTCTGTGCTGCTTGAATCCTGGCCAGACTTGGCCGGGTCCATCCCTGATGACTCCAGCCAGTTCTGGGCCGAGGTGGCGGGTACCACCCGCCGCATGCCCGTGACCTTGGCTGAATGGGCTGGCATCCGTGCGCAGCATGGCGCCCCACGCCTGGCCTGGATCGCGGGCCTGCTGCCCGCCGAGGTGCTCTCGCGTGACCCCGCCCAGTGGCGCGCCCCCACCAGCTGGGAGTTGCGCCACGTGGTGGGCGAGGGCAGTTTCACCGGCATCAGTGGGGCCAAAGCTGCCGACCTGGTGGGCGTCACCCCGCAAAATTTCCGCAAATACACGGCCCGCGATGGGGCCAGCACCCGGCAAGGCATGAGCTTTGCCATGTGGCACCTGCTGCTGCATAAACTTGAGGTGCAGCGGGTTTAAGTGATACATTGGGCACCTGCCGAAAGGCAGCTCAGGAAATGATCTGCGTGGCTTTTCTACCTACTGCCGCATAGGCAGCTCAGAAGAGTCGCATAGGTAATTTCGAATCCACTGCCGAACAGGCAGCAAGCCCGGCCCAGTGCCGGGTTTTTTTTTGGTTGGCCAGGTCGGGCCCGGCCTGCGCCGCCCTGGCTGCCAGGCTGGGGTCGTGTGTTGCTACACAACAGGGTAATACCCATGCGGGCAATCCTCAAGGCGGTAAAATGGCGCCGACCCCTTGATAAAGGTTGGCAGTGCAGTCGGCAGCGTCGGTAAGTCCTTGATTTGTAAGATGGTTTTAATCCCTTACAAGGCGTAGGTCGGCGGTTCGACCCCGTCAGCACCCACCACCCAAAACCCAATAAAATCAAGGACTTAGAGAAATCTAAGTCCTTTTTTTCTGCCCGTTTGCCAACCCGTAAGGCACTCTAAAGCACTTACCGCCAACCAAAAAGCCATTTACTCCAACCCGCTCTACGCCTAGTATCCGACCCTCATTGATGAGGGAACCATGGCCAGCAAGAGAAAACGGGGGGATGTGTGGGAATACACGGTCAAGCGGGCGGGGGTGCTGCCCAAGCCCATCTATCTGACATTTGCGACCGAGGCCGAGGGCGATGCCTATTGCCGCAATCTTGAAGCCTTGCTTGATAAGGGCATCATCCCGGCAGATCATCAGCCCGTGGCCAGTGTCCGCACGATTTCGCACCTGGTGCGCGCGTATGAGCTGGACGCCCACCCCAGCCAGAAAGACCGCAGTGCATTTGGGCCGCTGCTTGAGCAGCATGGCGCTGTCCCGCTGGGGGCTATCAACGCGGCCTGGGTGGATGCCTGGATTGCGTCGATGAAGCGGGTGGAAGTGCTGGCCCCGGCCACCATTCGCGCTCGGGTGGGGGCCCTGGCCCGGTGCGCTGATTGGGGGGTGCGCAAGGGCCACCTGGTGTTGCCCGACAATCCGCTGCGCACATTGCCCGATGGCTATGCTCAATACACCCAGGCCGACAAGGCCGTGACGCAAGGGGGGCGGGTGGATGTTGAGCGTGACCGCCGCCTTGAACCCGGCGAACTGGACCGCCTACTGGCTGTCATTGACGCGGGCACCTTGCCCCGCAAGCAGCGCCCCTACACAATCCCTCACCCGGCTGCGCTCAAACTGCTGGTGATTTTGGGCGTGGAGACCGCGATGCGCCTGCGTGAGATGTACACCCTCACGTCTGATCAAGTCGATTTGCCGCAGCGCACGGTTTTTCTGGACAAGACCAAAAACGGCGACAAGCGCCAGGTGCCGCTATCGTCCGTGGCCAGGGCGGCGCTGCAAGATCATTTTCCTGGGGCCGGGAAAATGGTCTTCCCGTGGTGGGATGGTCAGCAGGACACGCTGGTGGCCACCTCTGATTTTTTGAGCAAGCTGTTTGCCAGTGTGGCTGAGGCGGCAGGCTGTGCGGATCTGAAGTTTCATGACCTGCGCCACACCGCCGTGTGCCATTTGTATGAGCGCACCACGCTTTCAGACCTGCAGATCAGCAAGATTACCGGCCACCGCAGCCTGGCCATGTTGCGTCGATATGCCAACCTTCGGGGCTCTGATCTGTCGAGCGCGCTGTGGTGAGGTCCGCCCCCGCTTGCCCATCGCGCTGCCCATAGCGTTTGGGGGTTGTCCACCGCGCATGCGGTCTGCTGTCTGCCGGGCCACTTGGTTTTCGATGTAGGTCAGCACGTCTTTGGTCAAGATGACGTAGGCCCGGCCCACCCGGGCTGCAGGCAGTTGGCATTGGGCAATCAGCTTTTCCACGGTGTTGGGGTGCACCTGCAGCATGTCGGCTGCAGTCTTGACGTTGAGTGTCGGGGTGGTCATGCCATCTCTCCATGCAAGTATCTGAGAGGCAAAGGCCGCAGATCAGCCGCATGCACATCAAACGATTCCCAACGCATCGGGCTGGGGTGAATCGCCAGCACGGGTACCCGGCTGGTGCCGCTGGCCAGGGCGATGACCTTGCGGCCAAAGTATGTGTAAGGGTGGCCTTGTTGGATCACGCATCACCCCCTTCCGTGTCATCCGCTGCCGTCCACAGCACGACAGGCGGTACAGGCCCATGAGGCTCCAGGCCCCATGCGGTGTAGTCAAATTCCTGCACTTGCTCGACGTGGCATCCGGGCTCAAAAGGCCATTCGACCACCTTTGCCAGGATGCTTTCCCGAGGTGGAAAAAATCCAGAGGTGTCGGGGTTTTTCGCCAGATATGACTCCATCGCCGCATTGTGTTTTTGGGCCATGTGGCGCGCGATTGCCTCAGATGGGGCGGGATGGTGCTCGTCAGGGCCGGGAATGTGGATTGCCCACAGCTTGGTTTGGTGGCTCATGCTTCTTCACCCCCTCCCGTGTCATCAGCGGGCAGGCGGGTGGCCACACCGATGCCGTGGGCGGCCTCCGCGCGCCGGATCGCATCGCGGCAGTCGATTGCTTCTCGGACGATCTGCATTACCTGGGCTTCGGTCAGCGGCTGGCGGGGTGCGGCTTCTGGCGGGGTGGTGTAGAGCGGCAAAAATTTCAGCCCCCAATCATCCGCCACCTTTTTTACATGAGGCTGATGTTTCGACCACATCCTGATGGCCCCCGACTCAGCAAAAATCGCCCACGCCACCGGCTCCTGCGTAGTCCGCAGCGCCGCCCGCAGCCTTGCAATCTCCACCGTCTGCGCATCCAGCCGCTCGGCTGCCTGCCGACACGCCGCATTGGCAACGCCGTCTCCGCTCTGAATTTCCTCAGCCAGGGCGTACATGGCCTGGCTGATGATCCGCGTTTCAGGCTCAAATTGCCAGCCATCCCTTGCGGGCTGGTCATTGTTTGCTGCAGTTTTCATAGCGTCAGTCATGCCGCCCTCCGTTGATCCTGTTGTTGCTCTGCGTAGTTCGCCGCCACGATGGCTTGGGCCAGGGGTGGGCAGACGCTGTTGCCGCACATGCGCACCTGCGCGGTCTTGGTGATGGGCTCGCCGGCTGCGCCGGTGTCGATGTGGTAGGCCTCGGGGAAGCCCTGCGCCCGGTACAGCTCACGCGGGGTGAGCATGCGCAGGCCAATGTCCACAATGGCCCAGGGCTCGCCGTTGATCGTTACGGTGACCAGGCCAAAACGGTCTTTGGTGGTGACGGTGTGCAGGGGCTCGTTCAGGCGCGGGTCTTGGTCGGCCCCGTAGTACTTCACCAAAAATGCCCGCACTTCTGCATGGTGCAGGCCCTGGGCGCTCACGGTGTGCAGGGGCTCGGTGGCTGCGCTGCCCACGTTGGTGCCGCGCAGCTTGACCATGTGGCTGGTGACCAGGCCCGCCGCCGCGCCCTGGGCTGTGACGGTGTTCAGGGGCTGCGCCACATCGCGGATGCCGTGGCTGAATCGCTTGCTGCCGTCTTTGCCCTCGCCGTGGCCCATGTGCACCAGGTGCGCCGCCACCAGGCTGTGGTGGTCCACACTGGTTACGGTGCCCATCGGGTCGGCCAGATCGCTGCCCACCACGCCGGTGTAGTGCTTGGCCAGGAAGGCGGTGACCAATGCGTGATGCCCGCCCTTGGGGTTGGCGGTCACGGTAGACAGCGGGGCGCCAACGCCGCGCAGACTCTCGCCTGACCAGTTGGCAATGCTCACGATAAACGGCTGCGCAGCCTCCACCACATACCGCATGATGCCCTTGGCAATGCGCCGGCAGGTGGCGTCCGCCAGGGGCTTGCTGCGCTCAAAGATGCTGGGGCAGGGGATGCCCCAGTCAATGCACTGCGCCGCTGTGCGCCAGGGCTTGAGGCCGTGGGGCGCGCGCCCCTTGGCGTCGGGCTGGGCGTGGGTGGGGCTGGGCCAGATGATGGGCTGGCCGTCGCAGCGGGCCACCAAAAACAAGCGCTTGCGGATGGTCGGGGCCCCATAGTCGCAGGCGCGCAGCTCGCGGTGCTCTACCTGGTAGCCCAGGTTTTCCAACTGGCGTTTCCAGGCGCTGAAGGTCTGGCCCTTGCGCTCGGGGCAGGGGCGGCCATCGGCTGCCAGCGGGCCCCAGGTCTGGAACTCTTCCACGTTTTCCAGGCAAATGACCCGGGGCCGCACTGCCTTGGCCCACTTGATGACCACCCAGGCCAGGCTGCGGATTTTCTTGGACACGGGCTTGCCGCCCTTGGCCTTTGAAAAATGCTTGCAGTCGGGCGAAGCCCACAGCAGGCCCACAGGCTGGCCGCGCGTGACGGTGGCCGGGTCCACCTCAAACACGTCAGACACAAAATGCCGAGTCTGCGGGTGATTGCGTTCGTGCAGGCTGATGGCCTCAGGGTCATGATTGACTGCCACGTCCACAGGCCGGCCAATGGCCAGTTCTATGCCCGTGCTGGCCCCGCCACCACCGGCAAACAGGTCCACCACCAGTTCGTGGTGAATTGGCAGGAGGTATTGGGGGGTCAGCATGCTGGCACCCTCCGAAACTCGATCACCCAGACCCATGGGTTTGCATCCCATGAGCCGGGGCTGTTGATGGATTCCCACAGACGCTGGTAGGCGTCCTGCGGATTGGGGTGCAGCGTGGTCTTGCCATCGTCCGATCCGATCATGTATCCGGTGCAAATCGGCCATCCGTCATCCGGGCGGAAAGGGTGGCCCTGCACACCCTCGGCCTGCGCATCCGCCTCGCTAATGTCCTGCAGCCGCTCCACCCGCACGCCCGTGATTTCCAGGGTGATGCGGCTGGCCCATCGGGGCATGTGGATGCTTGGACGCCAGTTGATTTCTTTCGGGCGCAGGATGGGCTTGTTGTCGAAGCTGACCAGGTCGTAGAAGGCGCTCGGGTTTTTATCCACGCCGTCTGCGCAATAGAACAGGCCCGCCTTCGTGCCGAACCGCGCGTCACCCTTGAGGTACTGACGCGGGTCGCCCAGTTCGTCAGGCCACTCCCACACGTCGTACTCGCCACCGGTTTCATAGTCGAGGGTTTCGCGTGCAACCTGCCACGTCTCCCGCACCCAAAGCCTGTCACCCGGCTGGCCGTAGGGGCATCCCTTGCCCAGTCGCTCAAGCTGGTATTGCAAAGCATGAGCAGGCCCATCCCATGTTTTGCTGATGCGGTCTATAACCATTTGTGGCTGCGGCTTCACCACCCGCCGCGTCTGCGTCTTGGCCCCCGCCAGAATCGCCCGCACCATCGGTGCAGAAAACAGGATGGGGCGTTCTTTGTTCGCTGTGCTCATGCCTCAACCCCCAACTCCCGACTGGCCCGGTGCACCTGCAGCGCCGCGTGTTGAATGGACACGACCTGTCCCGACTCGATCACGTGCCGGGCGTGCTGGCTGGCTGCGGTGATGGCGCGGGCGGTGGCCAGGCTGATCACGCTGCCATGCGCTGCCGCTTCCTTGGCCGCGTTGATGGCGCCCCTGAAAATCCGTTCTTCCACGGTGTTCGGGCCCTTTTCTCGCAGCTGGACCATCAAAGCCAGGCTCAGCAGCACCGCCACGCCGTTGAGAGCCTCGGGGCTGCTCTGGTCGATGTGCATCCAGGCTCTGATGGCGTCATCTGTCAGGCGCTCCAGCCACTGCGCCCGGGCTTTTTCTGCTGCCACGGTGGCAGCGTTGGGGGGCATGGGCGCCCGCTGCAAAAACTTCATGAGGTCCATGGCGTGGCTCCGTCAAAAAGGTATGTCGTCGTCCATGTCGCCTGCGGTTGCAGGCGCTGGGGCTGCGGACTGGGCCCGGGGTGCGGGCGCTCGGGTGGGGCTGGCCGGCCCTTTGCTGCTTGGGTTGGGTGCTGCAGGGCCAGAGTCGCTGGCTTCGCGCCGGTCCAACAGCACGATTTCGCGGGCTTTGATTTCCACGGCTACGACAGGGGTGCCGTCTTCCTTCGTGTATTTGCGGTGGTGTACGGGCCCCGCCACATAGACGCGTGAGCCGCTGCGGGTGTAGTTGCCCAGCAGCTCGGCCAGTCGGTCATAGGCCACCACGGTGTGCCAGGTGGTGTCCTCGGTGCGCTGACCGGTGCCCTTGTCTGTGCCGTATTCGGTGGTGGCCACACTCACCCTGACTGCTGCAACGCCGCTGGGTAGGTAGCGCAACTCAGGGGTGCGCCCCAGGTTGCCAATGATTTCATGACGGTTAAGCATGGGCTGCCCTCTGGGGTTGATGGGTCTGCTGGCCGTAGCACTGCCGCAGATACACCCGCTGGCCACCTGGCATCAGGCTGGGCATGGCAAATGCGTCAAGCGACCCCGGGCGCTGGCTGGGGCGAGGGTTCAGCTCGCTCCCACCGGTGGGCTGCTGCATCGGAATCAGCCGCAGGCTTGCCAGCGCTGGCCGTGCGCCCACCAGCTTGGCGCAGGCCTGCACCGTGCTGCCCGTGGCCGCGTGGTAGTCGCGCACGCCCTTTTGCGTGATGCCGTACACGCGCTCTTTGCTGCCGGGCTCAAAGTAATAGCCCACCACGCCCGTGCGGGCGAGGTTGTCCAGGATGCGAGACACCCGGTGCTGCACCGATTTTTCAGCCAGCGGTCGCAGCAGGTGGGTGGTGATGGGCTGGTGCTGGGCCAGACTGCGCAGCACAGACAGGTTGTTTTCGTTTCTGAGGCCGGTGGTCATGCCACCCTCCCTTCCTCTTGCGCTTCTTCATTCAGCGGCATGGCCCCCACCAGCCCCCAGTCTTGGCCGGTGCGCTGCAAGATGCCGCGCATGGCTTCCAGGGCTTGGGTCTGAGCTTGGGTGGTGGGCTGGCCGACTGCGGGCCTGAAGCTGCTGCGCAGGCTGACAGCGCCCGTGGGCGTGTCTTCCAGCACGATGGTGACTTTTGCCATGCTCACTCCTGCGGCGTGGTGGTGTCGCTGGGGGTGTCGGTGCTGTCGTTGCCCGTGCTGGCGGTCTCGGGCTGCAGGCCTTGTTGCAGCAGCTGCAACACCTGGTCGGCAGTGGGTGTCGTCACGTTGAATTCACCTTGCGCCACATGGCGCAGGGCCTGGGCCTGGTTGCTTGCGCGCACCAGGCGTTGGCTGCCGTTTTTGCTGGTGATGAGGTAGGGGCGGGTGATGGTGGCCATGGTGCTGGGTTTGGTGATTGCTCTTGTTTTGATAGCTTTATGTGTCGCTATGACAAGGGGTTGATGCTGTTTTGGCGGGTGTTCTTGATGGCTTTTGGGTGCAACCCATGGCCGGCGCGGGGTGGCCATGGGTTGAGCGGGCTTTAGGCCGCGCGGGTGTAGGTGCCGATCAAGGTGGGCGTGTCTTCTGCCGCCTTGGCAATCAGCTGGCACAGCTCTTGGGCCATTTCTTCTTGGGCGGTCTCCAGCTTCAAGATGCGCAGGGTGATGGCCGGTTTGTCGCCTGGTGTGCTCACGCCCACGCGCAGCACAAACTGCCGCTCTCTCAGGCCCGGGTAGGGCTCGCACTTGAAGTACAGCAGCGCGGGCAGGGTGTCTTTGCTGGACACGGTGACGCTCTCAAAGGTGCTGCGCTGCGCGCTCAGGGACTGTTCTTCACTCTCCAGCTTGCGCATGGCGTCCACGGTGATGCGCCGAATGGCGCCAATGGCCTTGCGCAGGGTGATGGGCGCCGCCTGCTTGTCGTCGTCATCTTCGTGGGGGCCAAAGGCGCTCAGGTGGTCGGCCCAGTCTTCCATCCACTCGGCTGTCTGGGCTTGGCCCAGGGGGCGGTCGTGCACTTTCAGCAGGGCTTGCAGCGCTGCGGTTTTGGGCAGTGCCAGTTTGGCCAGGTTGTCAGCATGGCCGGGCAGGCTGATGGTGCCCAGGTTGAGAACCGCCTTGGCCGTCATGGTCTCCGCGTCCACAAAGATGGTGGCGCCGGCTTCGCCATGTGCCTTCACGTAGCCTGCCAGGTCCAAGATGGATGCCGTGGTGAACACGCCCCGGGCGCGGTAACGAAAGTCGCTGAAATCTTCCAGGTTGTGCAGCTTGAAGCCGTCAGGCAGGGCCACAGCTTTGTCCCTGGCTGGGCTATCGATAACGGAGTTATTGGCTGCCGTGATGGCTTCGGATTGCGTGAGTTTTTCAATGGCTTGTGCGTCAAACATGAGGGGCTTTCAGAAAAATGTGGGTTGTGCGATGGCGCGGGTGGCGTACATCAGAGCGGTTTGGCTGGTGTCTCTGGCCCAGTTGAGCCACTTTTCAGGCTCTGCCTGCTGCAGTCGCTCGGTTTCTTGGGCGTTGTCGGTTTCGGTAGCCTGAGTCCGTTGTTGCGCGATGTGCGTGCCAACCTTTTCAAACAGGGCTTGCAGTTGCGGGCCCATGGCTTTGACTTCGTTCATCAATGCGATGTCGGCTGCGGTCAGTTCGCGGTAGCCCTTGATCTGGCGATGTTGGTTGTCCATATCAGCCCCCGTTGGTGACTTGGCCAGCCCGGTCCACCAGGCTGAGCTGGCTTTCGGGCACCAGGCTCAGGGCGCCGTACTTGCCCACGTGCAGGGTGGTGGTGCGCTTGACGCGCTCGATGGCTTCGCCGTCGCGGGTGGGGTGCTGAAACTTGAGCTGGTGCTGCACGTGCACCATGCTGGTCCCGGTCACGGGCTTCATTTCCAGCTCGATGACGACTTTGCCTTTGAGCTTGTTGTCAGTGACCGCTGCTGCGGTCTTGCTGAGCGCCACGCTCAACATGCGCTCAAACTGGCCGCCGTCCAGATCCGTGAAAAACTCGGCCACGTCGGTGGCTGCTGATGTGCTTGCGCTTGCGTTGCTCATAAATCCTCCTGTTGGAGTGGTTAAGGAAAAAATCGGGGCGCTCAGGCCGTGGCCACTTCGGGCGCGGGCTTGGTGGTGGTGGCGTGGGCCTCGCTGCGCCAGGGCGCCAGGCTCAGGCTCAAGACCTGGGCGTGGATTTCTGGGGCCAGGGCGGGGCTGGTGGCGTGGGGGCGTATCTGGTGCACCGTGGCGTCCAGGGGCTGGCCCGGCTTCCAGGTCGGGCCGTGCTGGTCCCAAAAGGCCTGGGCCTGCGGGCCAGTCCACACCAAAAACCAGCCCTCAGCCAAGTTGCCTGACCGGTCCACCACGCGGATGGACAGCTGGGGCTGGCCGCTGCGTGAGCGGGTGAGGGTGGGTTTGCTGCGGGCCGCAAAAAAAATGCCGCTGGCGGTGACCTGCACGCTCATACGCCCCCCTTCGCCACCACGGTGGCCGTTGCCGCGGCTGGTGGGGTGCGGGTGCAGCGCACGGTGGTGTCGTTGATCCACACAGGCTGCCGGGCCGGGCCGCACACCTGGGCGCCGATGCGCTCGCGCTTGGCGGTCGCCAGGGTCTCGGGGCTGTACAGCTGCCGCTCCATGCGGGCCATGTCCTCACGGGCCGCCATGTGCATCCACACAATCAGGCCGCACAGGCTGAGAGCCATGGCCACCCCGCCGCGCAGCGCGTGCAGGTGGGTGGGGTTGTCCAGAGGCAGCAGGGGGTAGGCCTTGGGCTCAACATGGGCCCGTGTGGGTGCATCGGCGGTTGCCCGGTCAGACCGCACTGAAATGCGCACGGTTGGCCGCTGCATGGGCGCCGTGGGCGACTCCAGCAGCCGCCACCGGGCGTCTGCAAATGCCTCGCGCACATTGCGCCGGTGATACGCCGCCTTCTGGTGCAGCACGCAGTCCACCCGCATGCGGGCCTGGTCTGCCAGGGCGTCCAGATCCAGCTCAGGCGCCGTGGCCTGTTCGGCCCGCAAAAGGTTGTAGGTGATAGCGTTGGCCTGCAGATGCAGTCTGACCTCTGCCACGGGCAACTGGTTGGGGCGCAGGGACACGTCCACTGCAGTCAAGTCTTCCAAATGCCCCAGGCCCAGGGCATGCAGCACTGCGACGTTGTGGGCGTGGGCGGAGCGGGCGGGGGTGCTCATGCTGCACCGCCTTGCTGAACCACCACCAGCCGGCCATCCATCGTCAGGCCAGGGGCGCCGCCTGAGATCGATGCCAGTTGCTCCATGGCCTCCATGGCGTCTTCACGCCAGCTTTCTGCCCAGCCCTCTGCGTATGACAAACGGGCGCGCAGTTGCTCGTTTTCTGCCTTGAGTGCTTCCACCTCTGCATCCAGGCGGGCCAGTTCTTCATTGATCTGGTCGTAAGCCAGAGCGTTGAGGCGCCGACGAAGTGCCTCCAAAGAGGCTTTCTTGCAACGATGTTGGGTCGTGGTGCTCATGCTGCACCGCCTTGCAGCACCCGCTGCACCTGGGCCACAACCCCACCCGTGACCCACTGGGCCGCCAGGTGGGCGCGTTCATCGTTGCGGGCCTTCACCTGCACGGTGGTCTGCCGCCCGCAGGGCAGGGCTACCGTCGCGCGGTAGCTTTTGAGGGGGTGGATTTCGCTCACTTCGTCACTCCTGTGGGGTGTTGGAGTGATTATCACGTAAGTGATTTATCGTGTAAACACTAAAGTGATTTGTAAGGCGAAAAAAAACCGCCGGGTGGCGGTTTGTGGGGGTTTGATGCCTCTTGTCAGGCGTGCTGAAGTGTCCGGTGCTGAGGGTGGATGGCGGTTACGGCACCGAAATTGACGTCATTGGATTGCGGGTTCGCAGTTGCTTCCCGATCCATCTCGCGTATCTTGTCCAGCAGGCGCTGTTTCGACTGGTCCCGCATCTTCACAAAATCTGGGGTCTGGTGATCCGTTCTGCGAAAGGACGTGATCAGGCCTAATGGCGGGTTGGGTGTCTTCATGATGATCTCCTGGTGTGTTCACTTCGTATGACTTAATGCTTACTGTTGGCACATTCTGATTGATGTGGCTTTCCATGCTGTCTTGAAGGGCCTGACTGAACTGTGCAAAGATCCCCTCAGGCTTGCTTACCCGCAAGAATAGTGTTTTTGCTTCTCTGCGGTCAATCACAAACCCGTGTGAGGGGTATCCGGTAACCAGCATTTCTAGTCCCCCAGCGCGCAGATTGTTGCTTTGTTCGTTAAGCCGCTGGCCGTATTGGTACGCAATGGCCATTGCGCGTTGCATCTCGGCCAGTTTCATGGGGTCTATCTGCCCGGCTATGGGTTCAAGTAAGCCCAGTGTAAGACGTGCCGCAATGTCGGATGCGGCTTTTGTTGAAAGTCCGGCATCTACAACCAATTCAGTGCAATGCTTTTGGAACGACCGCATCGACTGATCGCGCAGGTAGTCCAGTGCGGCAATGATGTCCAGTCCTGAGTTTCTGCCGATCAACTCGTCATGTTTTTTGACCTGAATATCCAGGGGCCCAAGTTCACTCATGTCGGCAAGGTAGAGGTGCGATGCACCTACGGCGATGAGTGTTCCTGCACTTTTGCAGTAGCGCGGCACCAGCAACTCAAATTGGCCATACGCATGTTGGAGGGCTCGAGCTATGCGAAAACCAGCATTGGGATCGCCTCCAGGCGTCGCCAAGACCAGGAGGGCTTTGCTTCCTTTCTTGTTTTTGAGCACATCACAAATCTTGACGTAGCCGTGCATAGAAATCTGCCCTGCATAGCTGATTACATCGGTAGTGACCGCCTCTTTGTTTTGATCTGCGGGCTCTGGGTGTGGGTTGCTTGTGGCGTTCATATTCTGGTTTTCCCTTGGTATTGATCGGGTTTCATGTCCGAGATGGGTTATGCAAATGCATCCCCTGCACCGTCTTCTTTGACTGTGAACAGTTCGATCAACACCCAAATGGCAGAAATGAACAACCCAACGACGAACCAACCCAAAATGCAGGTGATCAGCAGTTGTGCCACGCCGTAGCCCAAGCGCCCGGCGTAGAAGTTGTGCACGCCCAGCATGCCAAAGAACAAGCCCAGGATGATGTACACGCCACGGCTTTTGGCTGACTTCACCAGCGTGACCTGCGGTTGTGGTGTGGGCGGTGGCGCTGAATAGGCTTCTGCGCGGCCCCAGTCGGCTTGGGCTGGGGTTGATGTTTGAACTGGTGCGCCGCAGTGCGGGCATGCTGCGGCTTTGTCGCTGATGGATTTGCCGCACTCGGCGCAGTTAATCAGGGCCATTCAATTTTCCTTCGTCAAATTGGATGTAAGTTGCAGAGCTTGTTGATATACCGCTTCTGCGGCTATTTTATAAAGTTCAGAGAATCGATCATGAAAATAGCGTGGCTCGGTGGCTTTAGAAAATGGGTTTGATGTATTTATTCCAAAATGAGAAAAATTATCTTTAATTTTTAGATAGTTTTTAACCTCGCCGCTGCCTGTGCTTGATAGGTATTCCACGGACTCAAGCACGCCACACGACAAAAGCGCGTTGTTTAAAGTGCCTACGTTCATGAGGCATCCATGCAGTTCGAGTAGCTTTTTGGAGGTTGCGGGTTTTGGTGCTTGGCTCATTCTGTCAAGCTCCACGCCAGCGTGATGGCTTTGCTGTTGGCTCTGTCAATGACTCGCCTGCTTTTAGGTGTGACGCCGGTTTCAAGCCATTGGCGTAGCTCGTCTGGCGTTATTTCAAATGCTGTGCGTACTCTGATGCCGTCAATGAGTCGGCTGTAGTGCGCTTCTATGAGGTCTGTTGGTGTCTCGGTCAACGAGTCGCCACGGCTGTAGGTGGCGGCAATTTGGATGTATTCGCCTGGGTTTTTTGCGCTGTAAAAGATGTACCCATCATTGACATAGGCTGTCTCGGGCAGGTCAATGGCCCAAGCCTGATAGGGCTGCTTGTCCTTCATGAAGGTTCGCAAGCTCAAGCCAAAAACGTCCCAGTAATGGCGATCAATTGCATACGCCCAGTGGCTGAAATAGGCGCCCGGTTCGCCAACCTTTTTGGAGCGTTGCCTTGCGTTGGGCTTTGGCCGTGGTTTATCGGGTTCTTCAAATTCTTCAGGCAGTATGTTCACGGTCTCTCCTCTACAAGCCCGGTGATAGGGGGGGCTTCTTTTGTCGCAGAGGGTGCCTGCATGGCGCTGGGTGGTCAAGAAAAGCGGGCTTGCAGTGTTGTGTCATCCCCCATTTGGTGGATGGTGCAAACCCGCAAGTTGGTCTAGCGTGGGTTACTTTTGCTAACACAAAGGCCTCACCCCAAGCGGAGGCCATCAGGGAAACGGTAGATTGTGGCCGTGGGCCTCAGGCTGCGTGCTGTTTGCCAGCCCGGTTATTGCTCAGTGCAACGTCCAGCAGCTCGGCCAGGTGGGCATGATTGCCTGGGTCTTCGACAAGCTCAGACAAGATGAAGCCCGCCTGCCGTTTTGTCGCTCCATCAAGCCCGGCCAGCTTGCGCCCCAGGATCTGAAACGCCTTGGCCGTTGAGTGGTCGTGGTGATAAGGCGCGTGGTCTTCGCGAACGTCGTGAATGGCTGATGGAATTTTTGTGGGTTGTGCTGGCGACTGCTCATATGGCAATTCAGCTTGCAATTGGAGGTATTCGGGGGTGGTGTCCAGTTCCCGCGCGATAGCCACGATGCTGGCTCCGTAACCCCGCGTCCCGTTTTCGATGTTGCCAATGCCACTCTGGCTGCTAAACCCGGCGCGTTTGGCAAGCTCGGCCTGGGTAAGGCCCTTTGCTTTGCGAAGTCGTTTCAGGCGCTCGCTTATTGTTTCCATAAGGCGATTCCATCACTTGTGTGAATCACTTTGGTGCTTGTTGTGCTTGCAAAAATAATCACTTGAGTGATAATGAAAGCATGAAAGCTCTGGACTTTGCGATAGAGATTGTTGGTGGCGTGGGAAGGCTCGCTACTGCCTTGGGGGTGGGCCAATCGGTCGTGTCCAACTGGCGTGCGCGCGGAACGTTGCTTGAGGCGAAGCACTGCGTCGCAATAGAGCGCCTGACCCAGGGTGCAGTAACCCGCCAGCAGATGAGGCCAGCGGATTGGTGGGAAATCTGGCCCGAACTGGCCCAACCCCCTGGCAGCAATGACCTTCCAGCTACAAAACCCATAGCAGAGCCCTGCGCTCTGGAAACCAAACAAGAGGCTATCTATGGTTGATGTTGACCCATGCCCAAACTGCGGCAGGGCGCTCGCGCAGGCTGGATTGAAGGACGGCGCAGAGATGCCGCCGACCATGGCAGATGTGTTGGCCGAGCTGCGGGCTATCCGCGCATTGCTTGAGCATTTGTCCTCTGGCGGTAATGCGCTCAGGGTAGAGGTGCTTTGATGCGTTCCGCCACTGCTGTGAGCTTTTCTAGTGCCTGTGGTACGTATGCATCGTCTGGGTGTGTGACTTCCAGCTCTCTGTGCTTGGCATCGGATGCTTCTTGCGATGGGCGCTGGGGCTGCGCTTTTGACCATGCATGCCACTCTTCGCGCCTCAGTTTTGATGCGATTGACGCCGAGATGTCCAGGACCTTGGCTGCAAGCAGCAAGTCTTCGACTGAATGGTTCATGTCCGCCCTCCTTGGCGTTGGTTGTGTAGGAGCTTCCATCGTATGCCAAGGCTGGGCGGGCGCCCGTCCACAGTTTTTTCACCGCCCACTGAGGTGCACGGCAGAGCCCTGCGCTTTGGAATCCGCGCAGGAGGCTGTTCATGGTTGAAACGCACGTTTGCAAGGATGACTTGCGAATTCTTGGTGAGCGGATTTGCGAAGCCTTGCGCATCCCCGCTGGCCATGTGACCCGCATTGAGCTGGTCCTTGATGCAAAAAACCAGGGCATACCCGTGGTGACGGTAGAGCGCGCTGTGATTGATGCGCATGCGCTTGGGGCGCTGAGGTCTGTTTTTGAGCAGTACCGGCTGGTCCCGGCTACTGCGGCTGCAGCGTTAAGCGAAGCGGAGGGTCTTCCGCAGTTTCCCATTCCAGGGCTGTGATGCGCTCCAGTGGCCTTCCATTCAATTTCATGGCTTGTCCGTGGCCGTTTCTGGGTTCCCAGGCCGACCAGCCTGAAAGCGTGTGGACTGACACGAGTTCGGAGAACTCTTGCAGTTCGAACATGTTTCCGGCTTCGTCTTTCGCTGTCCTGTTGCCCACGTGTGTAAGTGTTGTTTTTACCTTCATGGGTCGGTCCTTCCTGGTTGGGTTGTGTGAGAACTCCCATCGTACCGGGCTGGACCGGCCCGCCCTCAGAAAGGTGGGCTATGACGACGCTTGAAGTGTTTTGCCGGTTCAACGGGTGCAATTTGCGTGTTCTGGCCAGGCGGGCGGGGGTTTCTCCTGTCCGGGCTTTGACGATGTTTCGCGCTGCTGAGGCTGAGCGAGTCCGTTTGCTGAGGTTGCAAGTGGCAGGTGTTGTGCTGTCTGCGCAGCAACAGGCGCGCTTGGCTCGCATGCAGGCTGGCCCAACGACGGGTGGTGCGCTTTGATGATTTCCCCCGCCGCCCTGCAATGCACTGGGCTGCTGGTTCACGCCTGTTTGGTCTCCTCTCTGGCCGTGCGCGGGAAGGTGCGCGGTCTTGGCCTGGTGGGGGTGGCGGGGGTTTTTGGTGGGGTGGGTGTTCATGCCAGCACCCGGTCGGCCAGTTGTTGCAGGGCTGTGATTTGGGCTGGGGTGGCTGATTGGTGCTGCCGCATTTGTTCTGTGCAGGTGCGCAGCCAAGCGCTGGTTTTGTCGGCTGTAAAGCGGGGTTCTGCCTCCAGCACGAGTACGAGCTGTTGCAAAAAGATTTCCATGGCGGCCAGGCGGTCCTCGGTGGTGAGGGTCGTGGGCTTGCTTGATGTTTGATGAGGTGTTTGCATGAAGGTAACTATCGGGCTTCCTCCAGCTTTCGGCCATGGCGACAAAGAC
>Ga0255175_1000193_pt1 | contig 36883 bp, 42 predicted proteins | sample Atl_Atl_RepC_8d_FD_183628 | JGI IMG/M metagenome (GOLD analysis project Ga0255175, IMG submission 183628) | Freshwater microbial communities from Altamaha River, Georgia, United States - Atl_Atl_RepC_8d | ecosystem: Environmental > Aquatic > Freshwater > River | place: USA: Georgia | collected...
TTCCGGCGTTTTGTTATTAAAACCGGCGCTGCCGCTTTCAGCCAGATGTGTATGGGTTTGCACAAGGCCAGACATCAGGGCGCCAAAGCGGTTCTTGGGGCTGCGCGGTGATGTAGGGTGCGTGCCTTTGGCCAGGGTCTGGCGCCTGATCTGGGGTTTGCCGTCGCGGTTTGCCGCTAGATAGCGTTCATCAAGTGTGCCAAGCCGGGTCATCAGATCGCGTGGGGATTTATTGAGTTTTTGGGTGGTGTCTTCGGCAAAGCCAGCCACTTCCATATAATTTTTGAGCGTGTGAGGGCTAATGGCTGGCTGAATAATGTTTGTGAGTAGGGAGGGGTCGCGTTCATACAAGCGGGCCAGTATGCACAAACCATTATGCGTTGATTGCGCGGCTTTATCATCACTCAGTCCAACGCATTGATCGGTAGCCTTGATAATCAGGCGGGTAACTTCAGCTCTGTCAGCTGCGCTGCAGGTATTATTGGCGCGGTCGTTTTTAACGGCAGGGAGGGCGGCTTCAATCAGCTCGTTCGGTTTGCCTTGCGCGATCAGCTCACGGGCGTGCGGAAGAAAGCTGGCGTAAATATTGGAAATTGGTGTCGCTTTCATATGATTTTCTCCCTGTAATGGGCAGATGGTATAAAAATCAGCATGGCCAAGTCAATTCAGCGCTATGGTTAATGGTATAATTAACCATGATAATTGTAGCCTGCCCGCTCTTTACCTTTTGGGCGTCCGTGCGTAAAACTAGGCCAAATCAAGGAGCAGATCATGAGCAGCCGCAAGGAAGTAGAAGACGCCCCGCATATCGGCTCTGGCCGTGTTGGTCTGGTGGTCATGCGCGCGCAGCCGCTGCACCGGGGCCATGCCGCTCTGATCAATCTGATGCGCTCGGATTGTGACGTCAGCATTGTAGCGTTTGGCTCTACCCAGCTCAGCCGCGCGGTGCGCAACCCGTTTACGTTTGAACAGCGCGTGGACATGCTCAAAGCGGTGTTTGGCAATAGTGTGAAGCCCATTCCGCTAGTCGATATCGACAGCAACGTGAATACGGATGATTGGGTTGACTATGTGCTGGATAAAATCCGCAAGCTCAACCAGCCCATGCCGACCGATTACTATTCCGGCTCGCTGCAGGACGCCAAGTGGTACGTCAACCGCTTTGCCCAGCTGTCTGACCCGCTGACCGAGGTGGGCTTTGTCAAAACTCATCAGGGGGCCGAGGGGCGCCGTCTGCATATCATGGACCGCTCCATGTATCGCTTGCCGCCGGCCGAAGAGATCCGCTCGCTCATCGAGCGCCGCGATGATGAATGGAAGCAGTATGTGCCCGCCCGTCTGGTCAATTTCATTGAATGGAACTACCCGCCCGAGCTGCGCGTGGCGCAGATGGTGGCTGAGCTGCCGCATGCGGATGATGTGCCGGTCGGCACCCGTTGCAAGCAGGGCGGCGAGGTTTACCGCCTGCATGATGACGGCAAGTGGCGCGTGACGGCCTGAGGTTCTAGCAGCTCCTGAGGATATTGTGGCAAAAAACAGCCCCGCCCCGTGGGCCAGCCAGATCACTGATGTTGTTCAGGTGCGCGTCACCCCCAAGGCTGCGCGGGAACGTATCGAGGCACAGCCGCAGCCTGACGGCAGTTTGCTGCTCAAGGTTTATGTGACGGTTGTGCCGGAAGACGGGAAGGCCAATGTCGCCGTCCTGCGTCTGTTAGCTAAAGCGCTATGTGTGGCACCGAGCCAGTTGGTGATTGAGCGTGGCCATACCGGTCGTGACAAGCTGATCCGGATTACATAGGTAGCGCGTTAAGCGCTCATACCGGGCGCGTTGCGCCGAGGGGTGCGCGGTGCATCAGGCTGACTGTGCTGGTTGAGGACAGCTTCGCTGTTCTTTTCCATTAAAGCTTGCATGGTCTTGGCATCGACCTGACCAGAGGGTGTCAGGCCCATACTGGTCTGGAAGTGAATAATGGCACGCTCGGTTTTCTCACCAAACACGCCATCCACACCGTCATGTTTGCCGCCTGTCTTGCCCAGCATGTCACCCATGCCGATATTTTTGAGCATCTGCTGCAGATTGCGCACATCCTCCGGGTCGTTCTTGGCCCCTTTATGCAGCTTGCCCGGTTGCTGAATGGGGGTGTGTAGATCAGCCTTCTGAAATTGCGGTTTATCTTCGGAATTGCCGAGGTCATCAAGATTGGTGGCCATGCTAGCTGGCAGGCTGATCTCAGTACGCAAGGCCGACAGGTCAGGTGCGGGCGATGCTGTAATTTCTGCTGTTGTAGGCGCAGGCTCACTCACAGGCGTTATATCGACGGGCGCTGCAATCGGCTGTGGTGTTGGCGACTGAGGCCTATGGTTTACATAAAGCTGCGGATTTGCGTAATACATCGCCGCATCAGGCTGGGCCGGATTGGGTTGGACTGTATATCTGTTGAGGTGCTGGGCCTGAGCGGCGCGCACGCTCCCGCCCGAGTCAAAAGTCACGCTAAAGCCGGGGCCGAGCCGCTTGCCTAGCTCCCGCCCGGCTGACTTGCCTAACTGGTTGAATGCTTTTTCTAAAATGCCCATGCAGCCTCGTGTCTTGTCTGTTCACGATAACAGGAAGCTGCAAATAAATGATAAATGTGCAGATGGGCCCAATGAAAAAGGCCTGCATCTACGAGAGATACAGGCCTTTTTTATGGTAAAGAAATCTTACTTTGAGGTGCGGCGATGCGGCTCATCAAACCAGCCCGGGCCATAGCTGGTGCAGATTTCGGTGTTGGCCGGAATGTCGCTGATGGCAACGAGCGAATGATAGATGGTGTCGCCATGCTCTTCCCAGCGCACTTCGGCTACTGGCTTGTCGTCATGGTTACAGAAGCTGGTGATGCCGTAAATAACACAGCAGGCATCTTCAATATCCTTGATGTTCAGCTTCTTCTGCAGGGCCTTGGTGATCTTGCCCAGCACAAAGACGTAATCGCACAGCAGGGTCTTTTCGACGTTGGCGGAGTCCTTATCCTTCAGCGGCAGAGCCGGGCTCATCTCAATGATGGTGCCCTTCTTGATCTTCTTGGTGCAGAACAGGCCACGGCCTTTATGGCCGGTGTCCTTGAGGTACAGGCCGTCCAGACGGGTCATCAGGATCGGCTTAACGGCCTTGGCGGCGGGCTTGCGCGGTGCCTTGGCAGGTGACTTAGACGGCGCTTTGGCTTTAGACTTTTTGGCAGCAGGCATGGAAAAACCCATAGTTGGTTAAAACAAGATTATGTGTGTTTTAGCTGATTCGGCGATATTGGCTAGTGGGGATACAAAAACGTTAAGGGGTGAAGTTTTGCCTTGAAATTATGCGGGTCGATTCGGTAAGCCAGAGAACGCTTTTCGGAACAATAATATGTCGATTATGAAAATCATGCCGCCAGCGCTGAGCGTTCAGGATGGCCGGGTGCGTTTGAGCGCTGAAATTATCATGCCCACGGGCAGTCAGACCTTGTGGTTTGAGTGCGCGCCGCGCGTGCAGCCTATGCTCGATGTCACTAGCTGCGATGCGTTTGTCGTGGCCATGCTGGTGCGTGCGCAGCATGAGGGGTGGGATATAGAGGTGTGCGGGCCAATGTCGGCGCGTCTTTATTACAATATCAGTCATCACTATATCGAGCTCATGCGCCATTGCGCGCCCGGCCTACATAAGATTGGCATAACTGCGCGCTATCTGTCGCGTGCGCGGCATGACGGGACAGGCGTAATTGCTGGTTTCTCGGCTGGAGTTGATTCTTTCTGCACGGTTGCTGACCATGCGGCTGGCCGGGTGCCGCCTGAATATCAGCTCACGCATTTACTCATGAATAATGTGGGCTCGCACGGGCAGAATGAGCATGACTATGCCGTATTCCTGGAGCGGCAACAGCGGCTGGAGCCGCTCGCGCATGCGCTGGGGTTAGAGCTGGTCGCCGTCAATTCCAATCTGGACGCCTTGCTGGGGATGAATTTTCAACTCACGCATGTAGCGCGTAATGCTGCTGTTGGCCTGCTGCTGCAAAAAGGTATTGGCAAATATATGTATTCTGCCGCGTACCATTACCGCGATTGCAAGGTCATCCCAACGCCGGCCTATGGCGATGCGGATGCGCTGTTGGTGCCTATGCTCTCGACCGAGAGTCTTGAGTGCATTGATACCGGCGCGCAGTATACCCGCTTTGAAAAATCGGCCCTGATTGCCGATCAGCCGCTGGTGCAACAGAATCTGGACGTCTGTGTCTCTCCGGTTATGGCGCCATCCGGTAAGGTCAATTGCTCGCGCTGCTGGAAGTGTCTGCGCACACAAGCCTCGCTGGAGATTGTCGGAAAATTGCAGAATTTTTCTGCGGTATTTGATCTTGATACCTATCAAGCCTACCGGTGGCTGTATCTGTGTTATCTGGCGCGTAGTCCCAAGCCCATGGCGGCCGATATCCGCACCGGCATGAAAGAATATAACTATCGCTTTCCATTATCGGCGCGCTTGGCCGCCTATGTTGCGCCGCCCCTTCTTGTTGAGCAGATTGTGCTGAAATGGCCGATGCGTGGCACACAGGGGTGCGTGCCGGTGGTGCTTGATATTCTCAAATGCTATCTGAGTGGCCTGCTGCCATTGCGCTTGCGCCGCTGGCTCAGGTCCAAACTTGGGTAGTGCGATATGGCGCATCGTGTTATGACATCAAAACACGTATGTAATTGGGCGTTAAATCACAAGTTGATGAGGGTGTTATGGCAAAAATCCTGATTATCAAGCTCGGGGCCTTTGGTGACGTGATCCAGTCGGATGGCGCCATCCGTGACATTCGTGCCCATCATCCGCAGGATGAGATTGTGGTGATGACCACCCCCGCCTTTCGCAAGATTTTTGAGCGCTGTCCGCATATCAACCGTGTGTTGGTTGCCCCGCGCGCGCCGCGCTGGCGCCTGGATTTGATGTATAAACTGCGTCAGCAGCTGCGCGCCGAGCAGTTTGATATGGTCTATGATCTGCAGAATGCCGATCGTACTTGCTTCTACTACACCTGGTTTTTGCGCGGTACGCCGTGGAGTGGCATTGTGCGGGGCTGCAGCCATCGCTATGTGGTGGATAATCATCGCAAGGTGCCCTCACTTCAGCGCCATGCAGCGCAGCTGACGGCGGCTGGCGTTAAGGTTGTGCATACGCTAGAGCCGGACGTAAGTTGGCTGGCTGATGATGCCGCGCCCATTCTGGCCGCTGAAAAGGTCAGCACGCCTTATATTGTGCTGATTACCGGCTGTTCCGCCCGTCATCCGCAAAAGCGCTGGCCTTATTACAATCAGCTGGCCGAGAAGTTGATGGCGCAGGGGATGGAAGTTGTCACCGTGCCCGGCCCGGATGAACTCGCTGATGCCAAAACCTTCCCCGGCAAAGTGCTGCAGGGGCCGCGCGGTTTCTATAACTGGTTTGAGCTTGCGGGCATTCTGAAACAAGCGCGCTTTGTAGTCGGCAATGACACTGGCCCCAGCCATCTGGCCGCGCATCTGGGCGTGCAGGGTTTGGCGCTGTTCGGCCCGCATGCCAGCGCGCTGAGTACCAGTATTGAGCGCGCCGCGTTCAAGGCACTGGAAGTACCGGAGCTGGCAAGTCTGAGCGTAGCGCAGGTGCTGGATGAAGTGAACCGCCGCTTGGCTAGCGCGTGAGTATAGGATGAAAATGAAAAAGGCCGGAGCTGATCCGGCCTTTTTTAATGACGTAAATACGCGGTTTAAGCGGCGGCCAGTTCGCGCGCCTGGGCGAGGTGCTCCAGCATAGCGTCGATCGCCACGGCAACCTCATCGGTCTGCACCGTCAGCAGATTGCGGTCGGTCACAACCGGGTTCTGCGAGATCTGGGCGCCGGTGGCGGCCAGTGCGGGGTCGGTCGCGTCGCCAGCGAGGTGGCGGCCCGAAACCTTACCCGGCATCGACAGCAGCGATACGGCTTCGTTAATGGCAACCAGCGGCTTGTCAGCGTCGAGGAAGTGGCCAACCATGCGCTTGGTGTGCGGGTTACCGGCCAGCTTGGCAATGCCGCGCTCGCCGCCCACCAGAACCATCATGTCAAAGTCAGAGCCCAGCGCGTCACCAATATGCTGGTCAACCGGGAAGTAGTGGCCCCAGCCGTTGCCCAGCCAGCCATTGGCGACCGACTTTTCCGGCGAGACGGTGGTGATCTTGGCGCCGGTCTTGAGCAGGGCGCGTTGTGCTTCGGCAAATTCAGTTTCGTTGAAACCGTTGGCGATGAGTAATACGATGGATTGGCCCGCGATAGAGTGGGTCACGAAAATCTCCGTGTTATATGTGGGTGAATGTCATGTTAAGTGGGGCGCACTATGGCGAAAATGAGGGGGCTTTGTCAATCTATTTTCGCCTGATTTTTATGCGACCAACTGTACAGCAAACGTAAGGTAAGCAAAAGTTATGACCACTGATTTTGTGCCGCAAACCCCATCTGATTGGCGCCGTCTGGCGCAGCAGGCCATGCAGGAAAACCGCGCCGATGCTGCACTAGATGCGTGGCGTGAACTTTTATGGCTGCGCGCGGATGATAAAGAAGCCATTTTGGAAACGGCGCGGCTGGAACAGGCGCGTGGTGGCATCAAGCCAGCTATCGAATTATTGCAAAGCGCCTTGCGCCGTTCGCCCGAGGATGAAGATTACCATTTGCAATTAGGTCTGCTCTGGCTGGAGCTGGCAGAGTGGGATAAGGCCGAGCATCATTTACACTACGCCGATAGTGATGAGCGGGCTGAGGCGGCGCTGGCACAACTACGCCAGCAGCGCGGGCACTTATCGCCCGCTTATGCGCGCCACCTGTTTAATGATTACGCCCCGCGCTTTGATGAGGCGCTGGCCAAGCTGGGCTATCAGGCCCCGCAATTGTTGGCGCAGCTGCTGCAACCTTATTTGCAAAACCGAAGCCATATGGCCATTGCCGATCTGGGCTGTGGCACCGGGCTGATGGCGCCTTATCTGCGCGCGCATGCGCGTGAGCTGGTGGGGGTCGATATTGCAGAGAAAATGCTGGAGCAGGCCCGCCAGCGCGGTGGTTATGACAGTTTGCTGCATCTGGATATGGTGGCAGCGCTCAACCGCCCGTATGAGCTGATCGTCGCGGCGGATGCGCTGGTTTATGTTGGCGCGCTGGAAGCTTTGCTGCAGGCGGTGGCTACCTGCCTGCCGATGGGCGGACTCTTTGCCGCATCGGTGGAGGTCAATGGTCTCACGCAGGGCTTTACCCTGCAGGACAGCAAGCGCTATGCGCATAGCCGTGACTATATCGAAAAGCTCGGCAAATCCTGTGGGTTATGGCTCAAGGAGTGGCAGCCGGCGGTGCTGCGGCAGGATCGCCAGCAGCCCATCGAAGGGGCGCTGTTCCTGCTGGTTCGCATGCCGTAATCGCTGCAATTTTAGATGTATGCGTGACGATAGCATTAGCGGCCGCGCAGGATATTGCCTAAGCTGCGGCGATGCAAAAGTTTGTGTCCGATACCCGCTCTACTTTAACCGCTCCCACGCAAGCCATGGCGCAGCTGGTGCGCCGCTCGGTGGCGCGGCCGCTTAATCATTTGCGCCAGATGGAGCCTGCGCAATTGGCGCTAGGCTGTGTTTATACCGCGCTGGGTGCAACATTGGGTACCATGGTTGCGGTTGCTTCTGTTGATCGGTTATTGGCTAACGGGGCTGAAAATGGCGTAGCGACGGCGCTTACTCAGTATCAGGCCGCGCGTGCCAGTGATGTGCAGCTGCGCCAGTTGGGCATGCAGGAATTTACGAACAGCTTGAGCGGATCGCATGGGCATTTTCAGGTGCTGGCGGTCAGTACGGGAGTGAATAATCAGCGCTGCTATGAGGTTGAAATGGCGGGCGGCCATGCACTGGGTCTGGTGTCTCGCCCTGTAGCAGGCACGAAGGGCCGCCTGTTTGAAACCTCCACCTTCCGGCAGGTATGCCCTTAAGGGGTGACGTTAGGTTTTCTACCCTTGCGTTAGCGCGGCGCCTTTTGTTAGCCTGCCCGCATGGCTTACAAGTCAATCTGTGATGAATATGGCGATGCGCCCATGGCGACCTTGATTGGTGCGCCGCTCGTTGTTGTTGCTGTAACGGCCATGTTTAATCCGCTCAGTCATAATGTGGCATCCTTGGTGATGTTTTCCGGGATTTGTGGATTTAAGGCGGCCTTCATGGCGGAAATTTGGGCCAAGAACCGCGCGCATGCGCGGCAGATGGGGGCTACTCGCAGTAGCCGTTTTATTCAGCGGGCGCAGCTGGGGGCAGCTATCCTCACCACCGGCAGCATGATCGGGGCGGCGGGCGTGATGGAATATGACCATCGTACCACGCAACCGGCACCAGCACCTATATTGCAGCGTGCCAGCCAGCCGCTGTCAGCTGCGCCAGCTCCATCTCCATCCCCATCTAAGCCTCGCATATTGGCTCCTGCGGTTTAAGCCAGTCTTTTCCGCTAGTCCCCGGTGCACTTTCTCATCAAAAAGTGATGCTCTAAATATAATACTCATCCAGCGGTTTAAAGCCGTTGAAGCTCTGCGACGCGTAGGTGGTGGTATAAGCGCCCGCGCAATGAAAGGTCAGGCGGTCGCCAGCGGCCAGACTATCCGGCAATTTGTAGTCGGCTTTTTCGTACAGCACATCGGTACTGTCACAGGTGGGCCCGGCAATAATCACGCGTGAGCGCTGCGGGTCGGCGTCTTTGCTGGTTTCAATCTGGTAGTGAATGCCTTCAAACAGGGTTTCCTGCATGCCACCATACAGGCCAATATCCAGATAGACCCAGCGGATGGTGTCATTCTCATGCTTGCGCGAGACCAGCACCACTTCGGCCAGCACCACGCCGGCATCCCCCACAATGCCGCGCCCCGGCTCCATGATGATGGTGCCGGGCAGCTGATTGCCAAAATGGTCGGTCAGGCTCTGGCGAATGACGCGGGCATAGTCGGTCGGGGTGGGGACCGCTTTCTGGTATGTGCTGGGAAAGCCGCCGCCCAGATTGATCATATCCAGCTGCACGCCCTGTTCAGCCAGCAGGCGGAACAGCCCGGCAGCCGTGCCTACGGCAACATCCCATTGGCGCGGATCCAGTTGCTGGCTACCGACATGGAATGAGATGCCCCATGGCTCCAGCCCTAGCGCTTTGGCTTTGAGCAGCAGGTGATAGGCCATGTCCGGCTCGCAGCCAAATTTGCGGGAGAGCGGCCATTCAGCGCCTTCGCCCGAGGTCAGAATGCGGCAGAACACGCGGCTGCCCGGTGCGGCCTGCGCCAGCTTGGCCAGTTCCATCTCGCTATCAAAAGCAAAGATACGGATGCCACGCGCATAAGCAGCGGCAATATCCTTTTGTTTCTTGATGGTGTTGCCATAGGAAATGCGCGGGGGTGGGCAGCCTGCTGCCAGCGCCATATCAATCTCGTTCACGCTGGCGCAGTCAAAGCTGGCACCCAGGGCCGCTAGCCGTTTGAGGATAGGGGCGGCTGGATTGGCTTTGATAGCGTAGAAAATCTGCGCGATGGGCAGGGCGTCATGTAGCGCGTGGTAATTCTGCGCGACCCTGTCCACATCCAGCACCAGACACGGTGTGGCTGGATTGGTTTGCGCAATATAGCGCTGGAGCTTTTCGTTCAGTGCAGTCGGTGGAACAACAGCCATGCGTCACTCCCCAAATAGAATTTGCGCCCTGTTACCACACGCGGCCGCCTTCAGGCGTTGTTGGGTTTACTATATCGCCAAATCCTAAAAAATCATATGCGACCGGTTTGCACTGCAGAAGGTGGGCACGGAAAGCGGAAAAGAAAAACGGCGCCGGGTGGGGCGCCGTTGATCTTGTGTGTGGCAGGCTGTTTAGGCCACCAGAACGTTGGCAAACTGCCAGGGGTCGGTCTTGTCCAGCTGCTCGGGGAACAGCTTTTCGCGGCCTTCCAGCGGGTTCCACTTATCCCACACGCCCACCATTTCGCCCAGATAGGGGCGGGCAATTTCCATGACGCGGCTGGCGTCCATTTCATCCGGCTCAACAACGCCGCATTCCGGGTTTTCAATCGCCCAGATCATGCCGCCCAGAACACCAGCAGTGGTCTGCAGGCTGGTAGCGCCGTTATACGGGCACAGGCTGCGGGCCTGTTCAATGGTCAGGCGCGAGCCGTACCAGTACACGCCCTTGTCGTTGCCGCACAGCAGTACGCCCAGCTCGTCCATGCCGCTGGCAATCTCGTCCTTGATCAGGCGGTGATTGTCCTGCAGCACATAGCCCTTGCCGCAATATTCATGCACCGACATCACAGCCGCATCGCACGGATGATAGGCGTAATGCACGGTCGGGCGGTACATCACATTGTCACCGGCACCATTGCTCTGGCGTACGGTCAGATAGTCAGCAATCGAGATGCTCTCGCCATGCGTGATCAAAAAGCCGTGATACGGGCCTTCCAGCGGGGTCCAGCTGCGCACGCGGGCGGCAACACCCGGGCGTTCCAGATAGATGGCGGCCTGGCTGCCAATCGGGTGGCGGCGGCCATCCTGCGGCATGGCCTTTTCGTGGCTGCCCCAGCCCAGTTCGGCTGGCTGGCTGCCTTCACCTACAAACGCTTCAACCGACCAGGTATTGACGAACTCGCCTGGCTTCTTGGCAATCGCCGGCACCTGTGTGTCACGCTCGGCAATGTGGATGGTCTTGATGCCCAGCTGCATGGACAGCTCGGCCCATTCCTCACGGGTGGTGGGCTTGTCTGCCGGCAGACCGTTGGCCTGCGCCATGTTCAGCAGCGCTTCCTTCACGAAGTGCGAGACCAGACCGGGGTTCACACCATGGGTCACCACGCAGGTCGGACGGTTGGGCCAGTTGCGACGGTTGATATCCAGCGCCTGTTCGCGCAGGCCGTAATTGGAGCGCTCGGTCGGGGTCAGGTTGGGGTCGTAATAGCCGCCGGCCCAAGGCTCAATGCAGCTGTCCAGATAGAGCGCGCCGGTTTCATGGCACAGCTCGATCAAAGCGGTAGAGGCCACGTCATAGGCCAGATTGAGGACAAACGCGCCCTTGGTCACGAGCGGGTCGAGATGGTCGCGGTAATTTTCGCGCGTCAGCGGCTGCAGGCGGAAATCGGTCACACCCAGCGCGGCGGCCACATCGCGGCCCTTGTCATGCGCAGTAAAAATGGTCACCTGATCAGGCGAGATATTGATGTGTCTTAAAATAAGAGGAAGAACACCCTGACCAATGCTGCCAAAGCCAATCATCACCAGACGGCCGGAAAGGGTGGTGTACTTTATGCTCATGATGGCGCTCTCCTTCTGTTCGGCCTGCGCTCAGGCCTTTCGTTAAACCAAGTTATTGCCAGACTGATTGCAGGTTGCCCCACCCTCATCCCGGCGTGTGAAAATGTGGCTATTGGACTTCGCCCGCCAAACCGGTCAGGCTGGCAGGGGAGGAACCAAACATGCGCCGGTATTAAACCGGCGGCGCTGTGCCAGAGTGCCCCGCCTTACCGGAGCCAAACTGACTAACCATTTCTGCGCTTGTGATTTGGGGGTCGGCCCCCGCTTCGTCAGCGCAACTGCATCACACGTTACCCAAAAGGTGCGGTCTTGGCAGGGAAACTCCCCGTTACAACCGACCCACCAAAAAGGACGCATATGCCGCTGCTGTGCCAAAGGGGCCATCGCTTGTGCGACTACGTACCTGAACCTTTATTATGGAATAGTGGCGGGCAGTGCAAGAAAAAAGAATCCCCATCTGCGATTCTATCTGCAGGAATCTGTCGTCTGCTTCAAGAATGTCACGCCCTAAAATGTGATTTGGCTGCCACTTTCTGCGAAAAGACATCACGCAGCTGCGAGATGACACACGAATGAAAAGGACCAATTTAGGCCATATAAATGTAATAATTCTGTAAGCTTAGCTTTAGCTTGTTGTTAAGACTTGGCGGCTCACACTATTGGCCATGAGGATGTGCCATTCCCAATTGCGCGGCTCGCTGCGTGAGCAGCGCCGCAGGGGCTTCAACCTGATTGAGGCCGCGATTGTGCTGGGCGTGGTGGGGTTAGTAATTGGCGGCATCTGGGTGGCCGCCAGTTCGGTAAATGATAAAATCAAAATGAATCAGGCTGTTGCCGGGGTGAATATCATAACCAAGAACGTGCAAGGCGCGCTGCATGCCTTTGGTACAACGACTGGTCAGATGGCCTATAGTAACCCAATCTATTTTACAGGTGCTGATGGCTATGTCTTGCCCACGGGTGGCTATCGTCAGGATCCATGGGGGCATGATATCGGGTTTGATGAGCATACGAGCACAACTTGGTTCATCGGCTTCTATGATTTGACGGTTGACCGCTGCATTGGCTTAGTGAGCGGTGTTTCGGCCAGCTACGAGACAAACCTGCTGTGGCGCATGGATGTGCCCTCCGGTAGTTCAGAGACAACATTCCCGATTAATGTAGCCAACGCCGCCACCTTTTGTGCTGGCGGAGGTACATTATACATGTACTTCAATATCTGATCAGGGTTTGGGTTTAGCGGCCTGTGCCTGTGCCTGTGCCGGTGCCGTGGGCTGGGAAGGGCTGTAGGTTGCTGGCATCAGCAGGCTTTTGGCGCGTCCCAATACCTTGCAATCAACCTCCATCGGCAGTTTGCAATCGCTCATATGTGGATTGGGGTCTTTGCGAACCTGCGCAGCAACAGCGGGCACATGTAGGCTGTTAAGGCCCGCATCAAGCGTTTTGAACACGTCCGGCGTGGTGGCCAGCCAGTTGGGGGTGCGCCGGGTGATGTTGTCATATCCGGTCTTGAAATCATCCGGCAGCAGATTGCGCCGCAGTCCTGGCGACCAGAGTGATTCAAGCGCCTGCGGCATGCGTAGGCCCATGGCGCGCATGAGCGTACCAGTCACCGAATTGGAGTTCTGCGCCTCCGTCATCGGCGATACGGCAATATAATCAATATTCTGATTGTTAATGTAGTGGCTGGCGGTTGTTGCAATGCCAAGTTTTTCTAACACCTCAGCGGCGCTGCCGGCATAGACGGTTGTAGTGGCAATCAGCGGCTTGGGGATCTTGGCTGATTGCGCGCGGGTCTGGCCGCTCGTGCTGACGCGCAGCGTGTCCTGATTGGAGGCGGAGATGTAGTTGATCTTGCCGGTGCTGCGGTCATAGCTGTCGCCATTAAAGGCAGAGATGACGCGCTGACCTTCTTTAAAAACCAACTCATGATGCATCGCCGCCGGGCTAATTTTTGTAGCACTGACAACAGCATAGCTGTTGATCTCAATCGAATGGGTCGGGGGCGGAAGCGGCGTAACCATGGCGTATTCAAAAAGCGTTAGCGATGCTGAATAATAGCATATAATGCCGCCAAACCTTTGAAACTATTACGTCAAGTTTTAGGAAAAATGCTGCTATCCAAGAGGTCAGCAAGCTATCCGTTCACTTTTAGCTGTTCGCCGCGTTTTTCAGGAAGGTCTGCACGGCCTGCGCGAGTTCTGAGGTGTGCTTTTGCACGCGCTCGGATATCTGCAGAGCGTCGAGCGAGATCTGCCGGGTCTGTTCCGCGGCCTGCGCAACCTCAGCAATCGCCTGCGTGACTGCTTGAGTATCGCCAGACGCCTGCTGCACATTGCGTGAGATCTCGCTGGTGGCGGCCCCTTGCTGTTCAACAGCCGCCGCAATGGTCGACGAGACATGATCCATCTCATTAATGCTGCGGACAATATCAGCAGTGGCGGCGGTGGATTGCTCAACGACGCCGCGCATCTGCGCAACTTGGGCGGTAATCTCTTCAGTAGCTTTGGCTGTCTGGTTGGCCAGACTTTTTACTTCATTGGCAACTACCGCAAAGCCCTTGCCGGCGGCGCCAGCGCGGGCGGCCTCAATCGTGGCATTGAGCGCGAGCAGGTTGGTCTGCGCAGCAATTTCGGAGATCAGCTGAACGACGCTGCCAATACGGTCAGCGGCGCTGGACAGCTCGGCAATGGTGCGGGTGCTGGTTTGCGCCGTCTGTACGGCTGAGGTGGTCATGGTGGTTGAGTTTTTGACCTGCCGGGTAATCTCGTGCACTGAAGCACTGAGTTCTTCTGTGGCGGTGGCTACGGTGGTGACATTGCTGGCGGCCCGGCTGGAGGAATGCACCACATCTTGTGCCTTGTGGCTGGATTCCTGCGCCACCCGATCCAGACTTTCGGCGCAGCCGCCCATCTCCTGAGCAACTTCACGCATACCCGCCAGTGCCGATTGTACAGTGCGTTCAAACAGGCGGGTCTGCTCGGACAGGAAGGTCTGGCGGGCGCTCTGGCGCACGGCTTCTGCCTGCGCCTGATCGGTCAGGGCCTGTAACTTCTGGCCTTTCTGGCGGAAGGTTTCGGCTGCCTGTGCCAGTCGGCCAATTTCGTTATTGAGGTCGGTATCGCTGATCCGTACGTTAAACTGGTCGTTAGAGATCTGGTGCATAGCCTGCGTGATCTGGCTGATCGGCTGGCTGATGCTGCGCGCCATCAAATGCATGATCAGGAACACACCGCTGATCAAAGCGGCCGCAATACCCATCACCTGATGGCGCATGCTCGTGATGGCGGCTTCCATGTCATCGACATAGACGCCACTGCCAACAACCCAGCCCCACGGCGTAAAGCCCTTAACATAGGAAATCTTGGGTACCGGCGTGCCGCCGCTGGTACGGGCCCACATATAGTCAACCTGACCTTCACCCTGGGCCTGAACAACTTTGACCATTTCAACAAACAAGGCTTTACCATTGGGGTCACGGGTTTGTGAAATGTCCCGCCCATCCAGCTCAGGCTTAATCGGGTGCATCAGCATGGTCGGTGCCATGTCGTTCACCCAGAAATAATCGTTATGGCCATAGCGCAGGGCTTTGACGGCCAGCAGCGCCTGTCGCTTGGCTTGGTCTTCGCTCAAGCTGCCTGCCTGTGCTTGCGCCTGATAACTGGCAATCAGGCTTACCGCGCTTTCAACCAGCTCGCGCGTTTTAGTGCTCATATCAGTGCGCATGCTGTGTGCAATATATGTTGTTGTGCCTATGCTGAGCGCAGCCAGGATCAGGGCTACAAACAGGCTCATCAGACGCAGGCGCCAGACGATCGAGGTTTTGCGAAGAGACAGCATGGGCGTCACCGTAATGAATACTGTTGGATGAATATGTGCGTTTAGCCTCATATAAATTAGTTAATTTATAAATAAGTAACCATGCGTCAACTGCTTGATAGATATCAATAATTTGGCGTTTATGCGGGGTTTATAGACTTCCCTTGCGGCGCGTATCTTAACGGTATGGTTGCTGATGGCGGCCTGCTTGCGCATCTGAGTGCTCTGTCCGGGGCTCTTCTCTCGGTACCTGTTCTGGGTGGCTGACTCAAATTATTGACTCTGGTCAGGGTTTTTCGTATTTTCCGCCCGATTTCAGAACAGCTTGGAAAAGCTGCCCTCTGGGTCCCTTCGTCCACGAGTGTCGTGCACGGAGGCAAAACTGCTTTGGGGTTTTTATGTTTGACGGGTTAACCAGCAAGTTCGGCGGCATTTTCGATCGCCTGAGAAAGCGTGGCGCGCTGACGGAGGCCGATGTTCAGGCCGCCATGCGCGAAGTTCGCTTGGCGCTGCTGGAGGCCGACGTATCGCTGCCGGTCGTCAAGGAATTCATTACCCGGGTGCAGGCTAAAGCCGTGGGCGAGAGCGTGCTGCGCTCAGTGACGCCGGGCCAGCAGGTGATCAAGATTGTGCATGACGAGCTGGTAGCCTTGCTCGGCGGCGAACATACCGAAACCCAGATCAATGGCGCCCCGCCAGCCATCATTCTCATGGTGGGTCTGCAGGGCTCGGGTAAAACCACAACGTCAGGCAAGTTGGCCAAGCGCTTTGTCGAGAAGGACCGCAAGAAGGTTCTGCTTGCCAGCCTGGATACGCGCCGCCCCGCCGCGCAGGAGCAGCTTGAAATTCTCGCCGCTCAGGTGGGCGCGGGAAGCTTGCCGATTATTGCCGGTCAGCCGCCGCTGGAGATTACGGCGCGCGCCCTGCAAACCGCGCGGGCGGAAGGGTATGACCTTGTCATCCTCGATACCGCCGGCCGTCTGGCGATTGATGAGGAATTGATGGCCGAAGTGGCCGCCGTCAAGGCCAAAGCCAATCCGCAGGAAGTGCTGCTGGTGGCCGACGCCATGACCGGTCAGGACGCGGTGAATGTCGCCAAAGCGTTTCATGAGCGTGTGAACATTACCGGCATTGTGCTGACCCGTGTGGATGGTGATGCGCGCGGTGGCGCGGCTCTGTCCATGCGCCAGCAGACTGGCCAGCCCATCAAGTGGCTGGGTGTTGGCGAGAAGATGGATGGGCTGGAGCCGTTCCATCCGGACCGTCTGGCTGGGCGCATTCTGGGCATGGGCGATGTGGTCTCCATGGTCGAGCGTGCTATTGAGACGATCGACAAAGAAGAAGCCGAGAAGATGGCCGCCAAGTTTGAAAAGGGCGGTGCCTTTACGCTGGACGACATGCTGGCGCAAATGCGCCAGATCAAGCGCATGGGCGGCATGAGCGGCATCATGAATTTCCTGCCCGGCATCGGCAAAATCAAGGATCAGCTGTCCAAGGCGAATATCGATGAGAAGGTGATTGCCCGTCAGGAAGCCATCATCCTGTCCATGACCCGTCAGGAACGGCGCGAGCCGGATCTGCTCAAGGCGCGGCGCAAGCTGCGTGTGGCAGCTGGCGCGGGCGTTGAGGTGAGTGATGTCAACAAGCTGCTCAAACAATATGAGCAGATGCGTGACATGATGAAACAGATGCAAAAGCTGCAGAAGAGCGGCGGGCTGGGTAGCCTGCTGGGCAATCTGCCAGCTGGCATGAAGTTACCCGGCGGAGGTTTTCCGTTCAGGTGAAAAACGCTGGTGCATCCCGCGGGATATGTGCCGGCCTTGTTGAATACCCGCAGCATAACCAAACATGTCGGCACAGGCTGGCATGACAGACAAGAAAGAGGAGTAATAAAATGGCCGTAGTTATTCGTATGTCCCGTCAGGGCGCCAAGAAGCATCCGTTCTATCACATCGTTGCCGCCGACAGCCGCGCTCCGCGTGATGGCCGCTTCCTTGAGAAGCTGGGCACCTACAACCCGATGCTGGAAAAGGCTAATCCGGAGCGCGTGAAGCTGAACAGCGAGCGCATCCAACATTGGCTCAAGGTTGGCGCGCAGCCGTCCGACCGTGTTGCCCGTTTCCTGGGTGAAGCCAAGCTGATCGAGATGCCGAAGTGGAACGAGACTCCCCAGAAGTCCGCGCCCAAGGCCAAGGCTCAGGAGCGCATGAAGGAAGCTGCTGAAGCTGCCGCCAAGGCTGCTGCAGAAGCTAACAAGCCGGCCGAAGAAACCCCGGCGGCGTAAGCTGTTTGACAGGATCCGTCACCCCGGCGCTGCATGGCATGTGGTTGGGGTGACGGATTTTTTCATGTAAGGAATATTCATGTCTGCCACCCTCAATATCCATTCAGCTGCAGATTATCCGGCAGCCGCGCTGTCCAATTTGGCGGCGCATGCGTTTGTGTTTGATGGTGTGCCCTGCGCGTCCATGGAAGGATTGCTGCAATCATTCAAAACGCCTGATCCCGCTCAGCAGCGCGCACTCGCTGCGCTCAGCGGCGCTGCCGCGCAAGAGGCCGGGCAGGTCTATAACGAGAGCTGGCAGGCCGAGCAGATGCTGCATTGGCAGGGCCGCCCTTATGCGCGCCTCAGTGGCAATTATCAAAGCCTGCTGGATCGCGCCTATCATGCCCTGTTTACCGCCAGTGCCGAGTTCAGAACCGCACTGGACGCTACCGGTGACGCCCAGCTGGTGCATACCAGCGGCAGTGCCGATGAATCACAAACCGTGCTGACGCAGGCCGAGTTCTGCGAGCGCCTGACCAATCTGCGCGAACGCCTGCGGGAGGATTAAGCATGACAGACAAACTCATTTGCATTGGTCAGTTTTTAGGGGCGCATGGCGTGAAGGGGCTGGTTAAGCTGGCCAGCTTTACCGAAGAGCCGGAGAACATCATTAAATATGGCGTGCTGACGGATGCCAAGGGCAAGGTCAGCTATGCCGTGAAGCTCAATAGCTGGAACAAGACGCATTTTATTGCCAGTGTTGAGGGCGTGGCCGACCGCACGCAGGCCGAGAAGCTTAAAGGCGTCAAGCTGCATGTGCCGCGCAGCAAGCTCCCCAAGGCGGCCAAGGGTCAGTATTACTATGTTGATCTGATCGGACTGGAAGCGCGCCTTGAAGATGGCTCACGCTTTGGCGAAGTCATCGATATGAAGAATTACGGCGCGGGCGATATTCTGGAGGTCAAGCTGACCAACGGCAAGAAGATGCTCTATCCGTTCAGCGATGCCGTGATCCCGCAGGTTGAGCTGGAGGCGGGCTATCTCACCATCAACCCGCCGGTTTATGTCAGCGATGCGCCGGATGATGATGACGTCGAGGCTGATGAATAAACCAGATTAATCCGGCTTGTTGGTACGCGCCGTATTCAGTTGTTGCATGACGCGTTCAACATGCGCGCGGCTATGCGCGTTCCGCATGTCTTTAGTGGCGCGCATTGCAGTACGCGCCGCGTCATTTATATCAGGACGATTAATGTGCGGGGCTGTTGGCCTTGGTGATACGCCAGCTGTCAGAAGAAGATTGGCTTGGCGCACGCTATCCTGCGTAATCAGGCGCTGCGCCAAGGTGATGGTCGGGCGGCCCAGCAATTGGTTGATCAGCTTTTTAAGATTCATGGTGCGGGCCTCACAATCTGTAACGGCTTAATTTTAGGACAGGTTAGTGTGCGGGCTGCGGGACTGCAATCCCGGAATCGTTAAAATATGGGCATATTTGACTTTATCATGAGGCGGGCGCTAAGGTGCCCGACATATACTGATTTATTCAAAAAGCATGGGGCAGCATCATGACACGCATCGCTATTTCTGGCCTGGGCTCACACGCTGTAAAGGGGCACCTCGCGCAGCTCAAGACCTTTGCCGACGTTGAGATTGCTGGCGTGGTCGAGCCGAATGATGCCGCCTTTGCCAAGGCACAAACCAGCCAGCAGGTCAGTCTGCATCGCTACGAGAATTATGAGGCCCTGCTGGCCGATCCGCACGTGGATGGTGTGATCATCGCCACGCCTGACCATTTGCACTTACCGCAGATGCAGGCAGCTGTTGCCGCAGGCAAGCATGTCTATTGCGAGAAGCCGCTGATTACCAACGCGGCCGAGCTGGACTTGCTCAAGGACGTCTTCCGCACCGCCAGCACCAAGGGCCTGGTGGTTACCAGCTGCCATCCGCGCCGGTTTGACCCGCCTTATGTCTGGCTGAAGGATAATCTGGCCGAGCTCACTGAGCAGCTGGGTAAGCCCTTGGCACTGACGCTGGATTTTTCTTACGACAAGCCAACCGCTGGGAAAGAGAATCTGCACGGGGGCAGCCTCATGCAAGATCACGCCAATCATGAAATTGATTATACGCATTGGCTGTTTGGCCTGGCCCCAACGCAGGCCTTTTTGAAGGTCGATAGTGCTGAGCGCTATGAGATGTCTGGCAGCCGCGACGATGGTGTGACCTTTGAGTTTGTCGGCACCCGCCGCCTTCATTCGCAGATCAACCCTGAGACCATTCGCCTGCGGTTTGAACGTGGTGATGTGATGATCGATACGTATGAGCAGCCCAACAGCTATATCCGCCGGCATGACGCCATCGTGCATACCGCCAACGGCCGCAGCTCGTTTTCCATCAGCCCTATTGCGCTGGGTGTGACCAATTACAATCTTCGCAATACGGCCGTGAACCGCGCCTTTGTCGATGCGATTGAGGGCAAGTGCGCCAACTATCTCAAGCCGGAGGAGATGCTGGCCAACAGCCTGTTCTCGGTCGGCATGAACATGCAAGGTAACCGGATTTTCTATTTCCGGCCGCAGCAGGCGCAGCTGTAAGCATATCATGCGCTGCTAAAGACGTGACTCGGCAGGGCTTTTTGCGCTAAAAGCAGGGCATGACCAGCTGGTGCGCCAAGATCTTAACTCTCTTCCCGGGCATGTTTCCGGGGATGCTGGGCTATTCTTTGGCCGGAACTGCCCTTAAAAAAGGCACCTGGAGTCTCGAAACACTGGACATTCGCGACTTTTCCAGCGATAAGCACCGCAACGTCGATGACACCCCTTATGGGGGCGGGGCTGGCCTTGTGCTGATGCCCGAGGTGATCGACAAGGCGCTGACCGCCGCCCGGCAGGATTTTGCAGGTAGAGTGATCTATCTCTCCCCGCGCGGCAGGCTGCTTGATCAAGCGTTGGTCGAGGAGCTGGTGCAAGGCCCCGGTGTGGTGCTCCTGTGTGGGCGCTTTGAAGGGGTGGATCAGCGTGTGCTAGAGGCGCACGCGGTCGAAGAGGTCAGTGTGGGCGATTATGTGCTCTCTGGTGGAGAACCGGCGGCACAGGTTCTGCTCGATGCCTGCATCCGGCTGTTGCCGGGCGTGATGGGCAATGAGGAGACGGTCGCTGAAGAGAGTTTCAGTGACGGGTTGCTGGAATACCCGCACTATACCAAACCTGCCAACTGGCAGGGGCGGCAAGTTCCCGAGGTGCTGCTCTCCGGGCATCACGGTAAAGTCGCGGACTGGCGCCGCGCACAGGCCGAGGCGATCACCCGTGAACGTCGTCCGGATCTGTGGGAGAGATACTTGTCACGTAGCTCCAGGGCTTCGCCGCCTCAGGGGTCGCAGGGCAAGACCAACAAGTAAGAGCAATAATGACCAGCGCAGCATCCGGGTAAAGCGGCGCCTAACTTTGAAGGAGAGTAAAATGAATCTGTTGCAGAAGATCGAAGCCGAACAGGTCGCCAAGCTGACCGCCGGCAAGACCATCCCGGCGTTCTCGCCCGGCGATACCATCATCGTTAACGTGAAGGTTGTTGAAGGCGACCGCGAGCGTATCCAGGCGTTTGAAGGCGTCTGCATTGCCCGCAAGAACGCTGGCCTCAACTCCAACTTCACCGTTCGCAAGATTTCTTATGGCGAAGGTGTAGAACGTGTATTCCCGCTCTACAGCCCGCGCGTTGACAGCATCAAGCTGGTTCGCCGCGGTGATGTCCGTCGCGCCAAGCTGTACTATCTGCGTGACCGTCGCGGTAAGAGCGCCCGTATTACCGAGCGCACCACCGGTCACGGCATTGAAAGCAAGGGCGAATAATCTCCCTGCTTGCTGTGGTATAACCAGCGCCCCGGATGAAAGTCCGGGGCGTTTGGCTTTTTTGGGTGGCGGGTGATGCATCGCGCGCGCGTCTGTGGCAGAATGCAGCTATGGGTCAGATCGATGATGGATATGTGCTGCATGTCAGCGAGTTGCTGGCGCCGTGGGCGGCGGTCGATGCGCGGCGCATGTTTGGCGGCTGGGGGCTGTATCGCGGTGCGCTGATGTTTGCCCTGATCGCGGCTGACACGCTGTATTTCAAGCGCGGCGCCCATCTCAATGACGTAGCGCAGGGGCGTGTGCTTACCAATTTCAGCTACGAGCGCACGGTGCCCGCTAAAACCAGCAAAGGCAAACCGACCAAGAAAAAGCACGAGCTGGCCTATGCGCAGGTGCCGGCTGATGTGATTGAGGATTCAGACCTTTTTTGTAGCTGGGCGCAGGCGGCATGGGACGATGCCATTGCCAGCCGTCGTCTGTTAAGTGCGACGAAGCCGCATCTGGCTTTATCACGGGCAAAGGCGGTAAGACGATCATCATGACCAGTATATTCAAGGCCCTGCAACCGGGCGACGCGATTGCCATTGTTGCCCCGGCTGGCTGGGTGGACCCCGCCCGTCTGGATACCGCCAACGCCTATATTCAGGAATCCGGCTTTACCTATGCCGTGCAGGACCAGGTGCATCTGCGCGAGGGGCGCTTTGCCGGTAGCGACCAGCAGCGTCTGGACGGATTGCACGCCGCTTATGCCGACCCCGCCGTGAAGGCCATTATTGCCGTGCGTGGCGGGTATGGCAGTCAGCGCATTGTTGATCAGATCAACTGGGATCTGATCCGTGCCAATCCCAAGCCGCTGATTGGCTATAGTGATATTACCACGCTGCTCAACAGTGTGGCCATGCGCACCGGCCAGCCCGGTCTGCTCGGCCCCATGCTGGGGGATATCAGCCGCTTTGACAGTTCGGAAAGCTGGAAGCATGTGCGCAGCCTGCTGCTGGGTGAGCATGTGCAGCCCACCGATCATCCGGGTTGTCAGGTAGCCAGTGTGCTGGTGCCGGGTGTGGGTGAGGGGCGTCTGATGGGCGGAAATCTCGCCATGCTGGCGTCAGATTGCGGCACGCCTACGCAGGTGGACGCCAAGGGCGCCATTCTTATTCTGGAAGATGTGAATGAAGACCTCTACCGCTTTGACCGCATGCTGGTGCAGCTCAAGCGCGCTGGCGTGCTGGCTGACCTGCGCGGGGTGATTGTGGGTGATCTGGTCGGGGTTGAGGATAAAGGCCCGCCGCTATTCGGCAAATCTGCCATGGGCATCATCCGCGAGCATTTTGGCGAGCTGGGCATTCCGGTGGTAGTGGATTTCCCCTGTGGCCACGGCACGCATCGCACCACGCTGCCGCTGGGTGTGACCGCCCGGCTGGAAGCGGGGGAAAACGGCATCCGCCTGACGCACGCGCCGCTCTTCTCCTGAATTTGGCATTCTTATTAAGCATTTATGCATGATTGTCGCTTAGACCGGGGGGTGATAAAAAAGCCCGAGCTTCCCGGAGGATTGAGTCATGACTGCACAGCCCAAGATTTCTGAAACCGCCACCCGCATCGAAACTGACAGCATGGGTGAAGTGCCGGTTCCGGCCGATAAATATTGGGGCGCGCAAACGCAGCGCTCGTATCAGAATTTCAAGATCGGGGGCGAGCGTATGCCGTTGCCGCTGATCCGCGCTTTTGGCATCGTCAAGAAGGCTGCCGCCATTACCAATCACGCGCTGGGCGCGCTGGACAAGAGCGTGGCCGACGCGATCGTCGCCGCTGCCGATGAAGTGATTGATGGCCGCCTGCACGACCATTTCCCGCTGGTTGTCTGGCAGACCGGCTCGGGCACGCAGACCAATATGAACGTCAATGAAGTGATCGCCAACCGCGCCATTGAAATGCTGGGCGGCACCATCGGCAGCAAGAAGCCGGTACATCCCAACGATCATGTCAATTACGGCCAGTCGAGCAATGACAGCTTCCCCACAGCCATGCACATTGCCGCTGCCGAGCAGCTGCACCATGAGCTGGTGCCGGCGCTGGAGCATCTGCACAGCGCGCTCTCCAGCAAGAGCAAGGAATTTGCCAAGATCATCAAGGTGGGCCGCACCCATCTGCAAGATGCCACCCCGGTTACTCTGGGACAGGAGTTTTCGGGCTACGCCACCCAGATCAAATATGCCATTGATCGCGTCAAGGCGGCGCAGCCGCGTGTCTATCAGCTGGCACAGGGCGGCACAGCGGTTGGGACCGGCATCAATTGCAAGCCCGGCTTTGCCGAGCAGTTTGCTGCTGAAACCGCCAAGATCACCGGCCTGCCGTTTGTCACCGCCGAGAACAAGTTTGAAGCGCTCGCCACGCATGACGCGCTGGTCGAAGCCTCCGGCACGCTCAACACCATTGCCTGCTCGCTGATGAAGATTGCCAATGACATTCGCCTGCTGGGCAGCGGCCCGCGCTGCGGCATTGGTGAAATTCACCTGCCGGAGAACGAGCCGGGCAGCTCCATCATGCCGGGTAAGGTTAACCCCACCCAGTCCGAGGCCATGACCATGGTTTGCGCGCAGGTGATGGGCAACCACACCACGGTAACGGTCGCTGGCGCCACGGGCCATTTTGAGCTCAATGTGTTCAAGCCGGTTATCATTTTCAACGTGCTGCAGAGCATTCGCCTGCTGGCCGATGCCTGCCGCAGCTTTACCGATAATTGCGTGATCGGTATTACCGCGAATGAAGAGGTGATCAAGGACCAGCTGGACCGCTGCCTGATGCTGGTGACCTCGCTCAACCCGCATATCGGCTATGACAAGGCAGCCAAGGTGGCCAAGAAGGCGCTGGCCGAGAACAAGACGCTCAAGGCGGCTGCAGTTGAGCTGGGCTTTTTAACGCCTGAACAGTTCGATGAGTGGGTCCGTCCGGAAAGTATGATCGGCACGGCTGCCTAATGGCCTTACGTCTCCTGACCGAAGCTGATGCCCGCGCCGAATGGAGCGGTGATCTGCTGATTATCCGTCAGCAGCGCATCGCCTTTGAGGATCTGGGTGTCATGTTCCTCAAAACCATTGTGGTGGCGCTGGTCACGTTGCCGCTGTGGCAGGGTTTGTTTGTGGAGGCGGCGTGGATTCCGTATTGGCTGGCGTTACTGCTGGCGCTGGCGGGTGGTGCCTATTCGTATGTCAAAGGTAAGGACCTGCAGGCGGCCCGTCAAAAAGGGGCGTGGCTGATTGTTACCAGCCGCAAGCGCATATGGGTGCATTTCAGGTCGTATCTGTTCTGGCACTGGCCGGATGACAGCCCCACAGTGCTGGCGATTGATGCGACCGATATTGATCATCTGGTGCCGGTGCGCATGATGGATGGCACCTCAGCCCAGCTACGGATTGAACTGAAAGAAGACATGCCGGGCGAACTGGCCGAGTTTGTGCTGGATGAAAACTACCGCATGGCGCGCGATAAAGCCGGGCGTCTGCTCAAACACGCACCGCTGGTTATTGAAGAAGATCTCAAGGGGTTGCGCGTGCGCTGGAATGGCGAGCTGCCCAGCCTGCGCGAAGTGTGTGACAAGCTGCGCCTCAATTATCAGCTTGAAGCACCCATGCGGATGGAGCGTGCTGAAGATAATACACTGGCCCCGCGTGGGCGCCTGACAGATGCTGACCTTGAAGAGGTCAATGCGTTCCTGCGTGCAGGTGATGCGGCCGCTGCCGTGCGGTTGCTGGTTGCGCGCAGCGGTATGAGCAAGCGGGACGCGCAGGCCATGATCGCTGGCGCAGGCTGGCAAGAAGGGGCTGCCCCAGCTCCGGAAAGCAGTGATGAGCAACCTCATTAAAAAATCTTTCCGCCTTGAAGGTCATGCTACGTCAGTGGCGCTGGAGGAGGAGTTCTGGCTGGCGCTGGAGCAGATCGCGGCCAGCCGTTATCAGCCGGTGGCGCAGCTTGTGGCCGGGATCGACCAGGCGCGCCATGGCCGTAATCTGGCCAGCGCCCTGCGCGTTTTTATTTTATCCGAACGGGCTAAATAGGCCCAAACAGCCGTTGCCAGATTGACCTGCGCGTGACGGCGGGCGGCTCTTGTGGAGCCGCGCGCAGCTGCAGCTGGGTAATCAACTCGTCTTCATGTGGATTATTGGGGCGCGGCTCAAAATTCACCCCAAATGGGATACCTGTCGCGCGGATAGCGCAGGCGCGTGAATAGGCGTGTGGCGGTAGATGCTGGCTGCGTTTGTCCATCGTCCAATCCAGCCGTGCCATGGTTGCATAGGCTTCGACCTCGCCGGGACGGTCATAATAGTTGAGCAAAGCCGCCCGCTGCAGAAAGGCTTGATAGGCGCGGCAGGCCGGGTGATGGCGCTCGCGCAGGCTGCTTTTCTTGCTGTACCTTTCTGGGTTTCTGATCAGCTTCTGATTAAAAGCGATCAGCGTATCGCGGTGCTTGTCGTGTAGCTTGAACGTGAGTGGGTCGGGCTGGCCAGCGGCGAGGTGAGAGTGTGGACTGCGCAGCTGCGTTTGCATGTCTTTAGCCAGTTTCAGAAATTCGCTTTCCAAGCTGCTGCCGATTGAATATCCTTCAATCGCCTGCACCACATGCTGTATTTCATGGGCAATCCAGCCGCGCTGGTCATGAGCAGTGCCGTGCATGGGCGTGTGGATGATGGTGGATAGCTTATCTGTCACGAGCGCAATGGCGCTTTCCTCATCCGGTCGGCGCAGCATACGCAGCGGCAGTAGCGGCAGATTGGGATAGGCCTCAAACAAAGCAGGAAAGCTGACAACCTCGCCCAGTGTGCTGAGATAGGGCACATGATCGCGCGCACTGTCGGCGGCCAGCTCGTTCCAGCGTGCGGTGAGTTGCAGGTCGCGGCTATCCAGCTCAAGGCGCTGCTTGTGGTCACACGCGCCCATGAAGGTTTTCATGTGGCGGCGGAGCAAATTGAATGTGGCGGCGTGTGGCCCGATAAACATGGCGTGACGTTACGCAAAACAGGTGGGCCAGATCAAGCCTGCTCAGCTTTTACGGAAGAGCGCCTCTGCCGCATTTTTATGGCTGCCGCGCTTGGCTATTTCCTGCCGGGCGCGCTCAATTTCGGCCGTGAGTTCGGTAATATAGGTTTCAAGGTCAGCCACGCCCAAAACCGTCAGATCCTTGGCTTTGGGCTTGGCGGTGCTGCGCGGCTCGTCCCAGTCCATGAATTTCTCCTTTAAAAACATAAGGTTGCGGTTTCGGTTGCCTTGTGGCCTGCTGCCAGCTATATCACATAGCGTATCCCGTCATAAGGGGTGCCCTCTCCCGACAAGTTGTTGTGCGAGGCCCGGCCGCAGCGCGGCTGGGGAGCTATGAGATTTTTTTGCGTAAGGAGCAAAAACATGTCCGCAAAACTGCTGATGCCCAAGGCAACCGCTGTCTGGCTGGTGGAAAACACCACCCTGACGTTTGACCAGATTTCCGAATTTACCGGCCTGCACCGTCTGGAAATCAAGGGCATTGCCGATGGTGACGTAGCCTCGGGCGTGCTGGGGCTCTCGCCCGTTCAGTCCGGTCAGCTGACCGCTGAAGAAATCAAGCGCTGCGAAGGCGACGCCAATGCCAAGATCAAGATGGTCGAGCGTGACCTGCCGGAAGTAAAAGTCCGCGCCAAGGGCCCGCGCTATACGCCGATGACCAAGCGTACCGAAAAGCCGGACGCCATTGCCTGGCTGCTCAAGAACTATCCGGGCATGTCTGACGCTGCCATTGGCCGTCTGCTGGCTACCACCAAGGATTCGATCAAGGCCATCCGTGATCGCACCCACTGGAACATCGCCAACATCAAGCCGCAGAACCCGGTTCTGCTCGGCCTGTGCAGCTCGCGTGATCTGGAAGCCGAAATCGGCAAGATCCGCAAGTCGCGTCAGGTTGTAGCGGATCAGACCGAGTATGTGGATGAGGAAACCGGCGAAGAAGCCGCGCCGCAGGCCGCCGCCAGCGGTGAGCATAACCCGTTTGCGGCTGCACTGGCTGCTTATGCGCAGGCTGCACAGAAGAAGGTGCTCAACGAGCCGACCGCTGAAAGCGTATTCGGTAGCGCTCCGGCCGCTGACGACGACAGCGACGAGGAGTAAGCGCCATGGCCCTCAGCCCCGCACAGATCATGTTTGGTGGCTGCGAAGTGCTGGTGGTTTTGCTGGCCGGTTATGCCTTGTATGAATGGGCTCTGGTTGTGCTGAAGAAATTCGGCACAACCTGGAGCGAAAAGAAGGCGCAGTTGGCCTTTGGCGTGCCGGCGACTCTTGTCAGCTTTCTGCCGTGTATCGTGTTGTCGGTTGCTGTGAATCACCAGCCTTATGGGGATCAGTACATCGTCAAGACGGAAGATGTGGCCTTGGTCTATGCCTTTATGGCGGCGCTGGGCACTGGCATGCTGATCATGCTGCTGGCCTTTGTGCTGTTTGCAGTGCAGATGGCTTCAATCAAGCGCCAGAAGAAGTAAGCACACAAAAGCTTAAATGAAAACGGCCCGCAGCTGCGGGCCTTTTCTTTGAGGATTAAAACAGCCCATGACAAAGCGGCGGACTCAACCCGCCAATGCGCCGTTTTCTTACGGACGCACGACGGAAGTCCGCCGCCTGTGTCAGGGTTCAACCCGGTGAGGAGCTACTCAAAGAGCCCGCCGGGCGTAACCAACACGGGGTCAACCCGTGTCGGACCTACATCGAACCCGATCTTTGTCGCCCGGCACCTGCGCATGCAGGCGGGCAATCTGTTCCTTGATGCGCAGTTTGGTCTGCTTCAACCGCACAATCTTGCCGTTGTCGTGCCACGCATGAGACTCTTCCTGATGTAACTGCGCCTCAACCGCGGCATGCTGTGTTCTCAGGGATTCAATGCGTTGTGCATATGCCATGCAGACGTCTCCTTTTCAAAAAGTTGACCCACGACAGGTAAGGGGTCCTGAGCTGGTCTGGTCCAGCCGCTTTGGAATTTCACCACGTCGATGCTGATTAGATTAGAATGCCACCAAGAGGTTTCAAGGCCGTTAAAAGCGCGATCTATCGCCTAAAACTTTAGGTGTTGGATGTCCGCGCACAGTCGTTTGCAATATCAGGGACATGCATACCTTACCCACAGAAGGTTACTCATAAAGTTACCATAATACGCGATAAAAATTTCAAATGACGTATGCGGCGACGGCATGATGCCGCAGCGCTAATCAGCACATACCACCACACACAGGCAGGCCCGTGTCAGCGTGTTGGCATTAGTGCGGTATTAGTCCCCGAGGCAAATACCCAAGGCGCGCGCGGTCTGTACCATGGTGCCGTTTGGATTGACGGTCTGGCTCTTGCCCGCCACATCATCCAGCGGCACATCAGTCACTTCGCGATCAATCCAGGCGACCATGCGGTTATATTTGCCAGCTGCCAGCAGGTTGACAGCGTGCACGCCCAGCGCCTGACCCAGCAGGCGGTCGGTATGCGTGGGTGGGCTGCCGCGCTGCACGTGGCCCAGCACGGTCACGCGGGTTTCGGCGCCGGTTTTGTCGGCCAGCATTTGCGCTACATATTCGCCAATACCGCCATAGCGCTGCTGGCCATCGACCTGCAGCTTCTTCACGCCCACACCTTCGGCGGTGCGTACCGCTTCAGAGACGACGACCAGAGCAAAGTTGCGGCCGCCATTGCGTACCGCTTCAATCTTGCGGGCAATCGAGTCAATCGACCACGGAATTTCCGGGATCAGGATGACGTCAGCACCGCCCGCCAGCCCGGCCTCCAGCGCCACATGGCCCGCATCACGGCCCATCACTTCCAGCACCATGACGCGGGCATGGCTGGCGGCGGTTGGCTGCAGGCGGTCCAGCGCTTCGGTGGCGACAGCCACGGCGGTATGAAAGCCAATGGCCAGCTCGGTCTGCGCCACGTCGTTATCCATGGTCTTGGGGATACCCACAAACGGAATGTCGATCAGCTTGATCAGGCGGGCGAGAATGTCGAGCGAGCCGTCACCGCCAATGCCAATCAGCGCGTCCAGTCCCAGCTGCTTGACCCCGTCCACATAATCCGGGCTGCGGTCACGCAAAGTGCCGTCCGGCTGCGGATAGAAAAAGGGATTGCCCTTGTTGGTGGTACCCAAAATGGTGCCGCCCATGCGCATCATGCTGGCGGTCATGGTGGCCGGATCAAGCTTTTCGGCACGTACCGGTCGGTCGGCCAGCCCTTGCGTGCCATCACGAATGCCAAAGACTTCCCAGCCATGGAACTGGGCGCGCAGGACAACGGCGCGAATGGCGGCATTCAGGCCAGCGCAATCCCCGCCCGAGGTCAGAAGTCCAATGCGTTTAATTGGGGTCGCCATGAGGTATCATCCGTTAATGGTTAAAGTTGGCTATTCACCATAATGAAATCCGAGAAATGTGCCAGCTTTTGTGTTATAACAACCGGACGAAAAGTTAACACCGGGATGCGCGAGATGGATGGTTCCTATTCCAGCGATTCAGTCGATCAGGCCCAGCTGCGCCGCAAGCTGGCTGAGTTGCAGAGCGAACATCGCGATCTGGACGACGTCATCGCACGTCTGGCTAGCCAGCAGCCGGTTGACCAGTTGCAGCTACAGCGTTTGAAAAAGCGCAAACTGGCGCTGAAGGATGAAATCCAGCGCACCGAGAGCATGTTGCTGCCGGATATTATTGCCTGATTGTTTTGGCCGGGCAAAATGGCGGGGGTAAAATGACAAGCCCTGGTGAAGGTGGCGGTTTTAAGCCGCTTCAAATTTTATCACCTGTCCAGATGTGGCAGCACGTTGCGGCTTTGCCTCAGCGTTTTGTTTTGCTGGGCGATACGGATCATCGCGCGCATGAGATCATGGGGGCTGTAACACAGTCACTCCCCTATTTGGGGAAGGGTGGGGTGCGCGTGCTCGCCCGCGAAAGCAATTTCGATATTTGGCATAAGCCGGTAGAAGCGTTTAATGCCGCCAGCATGTTTGATCGGCTGAGCGGGTATGACGAAAAGCGGCTGCGCCATGACTTGTTTGGATTTCATAATATCTGGGACAAAACGCCTGCGAGAATTGAAGCGCGCCGCGACATGTTTATCGAACAGGTCGTTCTGGCCCGGCGGCATCAAATCCGCATGTGTCCGATCAGTTTGCTTGATGAAGAATTTTCACTTCTTAAAGACCAGCCCCCCGCGCAGGTTGAGCGCTTGCGTCGAACGAATGCATATCTTCAAGAGTATGGGACTGCGCCTGACTATTATAAGGGAAACCCTATTCTCTGGATGAATGACAACCGGATGCTGGAGGATATGAAGCGCCGCCATAATCAGCTCAATTTTAATATGGACGCTGAGCGGGCGCATATGTTGCAAGCTGTAACCCCGGCCTCTGGGCGCGGTGCAATCTTGTATGGGGCAGGCCATTTTACCGGAAAGTCTCGCGCCGGGATCGATACCTATCTGCCTGCAGATCAGCAGGTCTATGTGTTGCTTGTCGCTGATCAGGCCGGGGCTGATTTTGTTTTGGCCCAGCCATACCGGGCGCCTGATTTTGTTTTGCGGATTGATGAAAAGAGGGCCTATGTCATGCCCGCAGCTGATCAGCGCGGTCTATGGCCCGCGCCGGCACGCCAGCCCTGATTTATTTATCAAATGACAAGACTAGCGCGTCGCCTTGAGTTGCTGCTTGTGCGCATACATGGCGGCATCGGCCTGGTCGAGGACCTGCTTGACCGCGCAAGTGGCATCATAGGCGGCGGCGCCATACGCGGCTGACAGTGTCAGCGGTGTTTGATCAGCCGCAAGCAACGGGATGCCGGCCAGCAACTCACCCACCCGCTGACCGCGAATGAGCGCACCAGAGGGCGGTGTGTCCGGCATGATGACGGCAAACTCATCGCCGCCTAGACGGCCGATCAGGTCGGTCGAGCGGCAGGAAAGAATCAGCATCTTGGCCACGCGCTCAATCGCTTTATCGCCGGTCACATGGCCATAGGTATCGTTAATCTGCTTCAGGCCGTTCATGTCTAAAAACAGCACGCTGCCGCCCTTGCCGGTACGCTTGCTCCAGTTAATGGCGCGGCTCAGCTCGCGCTCAAAGGCGCGGCGGTTGAGCACCGGGCACAGCGGGTCGGTATCAATCAGCTGTTCCAGCTGGGCGCGGCGCCCTTCGCTGATGGCCAGACGCAGGCGCAGGCCCGCAATTTCTTCCATCAGGGTGGCAATGGCCTGTGCGTCTATCTCGTGGCGGTCAAGCTGATCGTCCAGCTCCGGCTGGCCGCGTGCCAGCAATTCCATCCAGTCCTGCTGAATGACAATGGTGTGCAGGTCCGCGCTATCGGTCGGCGGGCGGTGATTGAGCTGGTTGACCAGTTCGCGCAGGCTGATGGGGGCTAGCGAATCGCTCATGCGCCGTCCTCTCCGTTCTGGTCAGTTGTCGAGCTGGGGCCGGTTCGGCGGTGGTCAGTTAGACGGTGGCCATCATGGACTTTAGCTTGGCGGGCATCTTCTGCCGAATCGAGCCGGCGCTGCGCGAGAGGACGGCCATGCAAGGCCCGATTCTCGGCGGCCAATTGCGATTGCGCGGCGCGGGCTTTGCGCTTGCGTTCCTGCCGCAAATTAACAACATCGGCTACCATGATGATAGTATACAACATTTTTGCCGTGACTTTTAGCCAAAATTTGGCTTTTTAAACTTGATTAACAAGAGACCGATTCCGTAGGAATATGCACGGTATGACTTCCCCTCTGGACGACCTGCTCGCGCGTTTGCCGCGCCCACAGCCCCGCACCGCTAAAATTCTGGCGGGGCTGGGCCTTGCCGTCAGTTTGGCCGCGTTAACGGTCTTTATCGGTATCCCGCGTTTGCTGGATGGCACCCGGCAGGGTCAGGCCGTCGCCAACGAGATTGCACAGGCCACGGGCTTGCGGGTCAAGATTGCGGGCGGCGTGCAGGTGTCGCTGTGGCCGCAGCCGCATATTGCGATTAGCGAGTTTAGTCTGGTCAGTCTGGATGGACGTAGCACTTATCTGTCGGTGCCGCGTCTGGACCTTAATGTCACGCTCAGCTCACTGCTCGGTGGCAATTATGTGGTGACCGACCTCACGCTGAATCAGCCGCAGATGCAGGTGGTGCGGGCGGCTGATGGCAGCTATCAGGGGCTGCCAATGCCCCGTCAGTTGCAGCAATTGGCGCTGCGTGAAATCAAGATCAACAACGGTCAGGTTATTTTACAAAATGGCAATGTGACCGAAACCTTTGCCGCGCTGAGCGGTAAAGTAGGCCTGCCGGATAATACCAGCCTGCTGCAAGTCGGCCTTGATGGCCAATGGCGCGGTGCGCCGATGGCGCTGATGATTGATGCGGCAGCCCCGCTGGGGAACGATCCCTCGCTGGTGCGTGTCAATCTTGACCTGGGCGCGGCTGAAAGCGCGCTGCGTTTTTCCGGCATGATTGATTTTGCCAAGGCCGACTGGCCGGGACAGGGCCAGCTGGATGTTAATGCGGCGCAAGGTGCAGCCTTGTGGGCGCTGGCCTCCTCAATTGGCGCGGCGCCTGCCGAGCCGGGCGATGCTGCGTTACGTGCCCCGTTCACGTTTGGCGCGGTGATCAATGGCAATCGTGATCATCTTGATTTTGAAGGCGTGCGTCTGGCGCTGGGGAGTTTCAAGGCCGAGGGGCTGGCCCGCTATGTCGCTGGGCGTGATGGCGGGCTATCGGTCGCGTTCAAGACGTCCGCCCTTGATCTGGCGGATTGGCCGACCCTGATTGGCTGGGGGCGGTCTGGTCAGGTCGAGATTCCGCCGCAATGGCTGGGCGCGTTTGACCTCAATCTGGCTGGGGCCAATTTTGGTGTGTATAGTGCCAGCACCATTCGCCTGAAGGGCGATATCAAGAATGGCCAGATCAGCCTGAGTGACGCCAGTGCAGTCCTCCCCGGTAATACGCGCGTGAGCTATGTCGGCGATCTGATGACCAAGGCGCAGACGCCACTGACGCTCGCTGGCAAGATTGCGCTTGAGACCGTGCAGCTGCGTGATCTGCTCAAGGCTTATGGCGTGAATGTGCCGGATACGCTTGATGCCGCCTCGCTCCAGCAATTCAAGCTGGGCGCAGATGTGCGCGGGCCGGTTGGCACGCTGGGTATTTCCGGCCTGGATATGGCACTGGATGGCACGCGCATGAGCGGTCAGATTTCCCCGCGCGGGACTGATGGCCGTTATACCGCCAGCCTTAATATTGAAGAGGTCAATCTCGATCATTATGTCAGCACCGCCGGGTTGCCGGACTGGATCTGGTCACTGCCCGCTACCAATTACAATCTGCGCGTTAATCGCGTTCAGGCGGGGGATAAGAGCGCCGAGAATGTCAGCCTGCAGGCCAGTGTGGCGGATGATCTGCTCACGGTTAAGAGTTTAGAAGCAGCTGACTTTGGCGGCACGCGCCTGCGCCTCAGCGGCACCGTCAGTGCAGATGAAGCAAAAGATTCTGATCTGGCCTTGCGTCTGACCGCGCCTGATTTTGCCATGTTGCGCCAGAGTTTTCCACCGGTCATGCGCTTGGTGCCCGATCAGCTAGCGCAGCTGGTGAGCGGCAATACTGACCTGTCGGTGCGCTGGCGCCGCGCCGCTGGGGAAACCCAGCAGCTTATCAGCGCCACCTATGGCGATGGCCGCTTTGATGTGGTGCAGACCATGCGCCCGCAAGCGCCCACCACGTGGAAAGCGCGTGTGCAAAACCGTGAAACCGCCAACTGGCTGCGCGTTTATGTTCCGGCTGCGCTGTCGCGCCCGGATGCTGTCCTGGGCCTGATGGATTTGTATGCCGAAGGCGTGGCGCTTGATGACACACGCTGGCAGATACGCGCCATCCAAGGTCAGCTGGCCGGGCTTAGCTTTAAGGGTGGCGACATTACTTTTACGCCCGGTACTGCTGCAGGCGCGACTGCTGGCACCCCGTGGCAGGCCGAGGGGCAACTGTCACTCGGTCAGGGCAGTTTTGATCTGTGGGCACAGACCATTAATCCGCTGGCCTTGCTCGGCAAAGGTACACTTGGGCTGACGGTGACAGCTGAAAAGCTGATGTTTGCCGGGGCTCCGCTGGAAGACGTCAATGCCAGTGTGCAGCTCACCGCGGGCGGCCAGCTCTCGCTCACACAAGCTACAGCGCGCTGGCATGACGGAACGGCGACGGTGAATGGCCAATTGTCCCTCCTGCCAACGCTTAGCCTGAAAGGGCAGCTGGATCTGCGTGAGACCAATATGGCGTGGATGGGTGGTGATCGCTTCGGTCTTGATGGGGTGATGGACTTTTCCCTACGGGCGGACGGGCAGGGGCGTGACTGGGCCGACCTCATTCACAATCTGGCCGGTGATGGTGAGGTGACCATTGATAGCGGCACCCTCAAGGGGCTGGATCTGGCGGCCCTGACCGAAGCCCTGCTCGATAAGCGCAGCAACGCTGACCTCAATACATTGCTGGCGCGGGGCGGTAACAGTGCCCTGTCCAGCTTTGGGGGTGACTTCAATATAGAAGAAGGCGTCGTGCGCGCGCCGCAGCTGCGGTTGCGTACGCCAGCCGCCAGTGCTGATGTCAGCGCGGATCTTGATTTGTCCGGCCCGCGTCTGGACGCCAGCGCTAAGATCTCGCTGCGCGAGCTTAATGGGGCGCCGCCGCTGGGCCTGCATTTGTCCGGCCCGCTTGATCGTCTCACCCCGTCGTTTGATAGCGCCGCCCTGACCGCCCAGCTCAACCCGCCGCCAGAGGCAGCCAAGTCAGAGGGCCAGAATGGCAAGCCGCCCCCAGCTGCTGATGCAGCCGAGGGTGCCAAGGTTCAGGCCTTGGGGAATGCAGCGAGCGATAAGCCAGAATCCGCTACTGATAACAGCGCTACGGATACCGGCGAGTTAAAGCCGCCGGAGTTGCCTTCGCCGCCCGCGCTGGATGAGCCAGCGGCAGAACCCATCGCTGGGCCGGATGGTGCGCCACTTGCCAGCCCGGATGATTTGGCCGCCGCGCCGCAGAATGTGCGCACGCGTACTAATTCAGCCAGCGCTCCGGCCGCCACAAGCACGCCGCGCCGCCCCAATCGGGCCGCTACTGCCACCAATCGTAACGCAACAACTGGGAGTGCCGCTGCCAGCAGCGGGGCACCAGCACGGGTGGCAACTGGGAGCAGTTCTGCAACAGGCGGGTTAGCGGCGCCGCCCTCCATTCAGGAGTTGCTGGACGCCATGCCCGCCCTGCAAGGGGCAGCCAGTGCTGCCGTTAATGGCGGTGCCGTTGCGGGGACACCGCGCAGTGGCAATTCTGCGGTGCCCACCCCGGTCGATGATGCGCTGCCGGGCCTACAGGTACAAACGCCGGGCAGCCCGCCTCCGGCTGCCGTAGCTGCGCCTGCTGCTTCGCCCGCCCGCCGGTCAGCTGCAGCAAAGCCGGATGCAGCGAAACCAGCAGCGGCCACGCCCGCGCTGCCGGATATCAATTTCACGCCGGTCGAGACTATATCCACGCCCAAGCTGACGGCGGCGCCAGCTGCCCCTTCCGGTCTGGCGCCAGAGTTTGAGGGCGAGAAGCCGCGCGCCACCAGCGATAGCGCCGATCCTGCGCCGGGGGTTGATGTGGTCGTACCCGGTGATGATGGTCAACCAGCTGCGAGTGTGGATGACCTGATGAACCGCGTGCAATAAGCCGCGCCAGCAGCTCACCAACCAAACAAAAAGGCCCGGTTGTTGACCGGGCCTTTTCTATGAGAGCATCTCGGCTCAGATCTTTTTCTTCGCTACCTTCTTAGCCGCTTTAGGTGCGGGCTTCTTGGCGGCGGGCTTGGCCACCTTCTTCACCGGCTTTTTAGCCACAGGCTTGGCCGCAGCTTTTTTGGCAACCGGCTTTTTAGCTGCAGGTTTGGCGCTGGCCTTCTTGGCCACCGGCTTGGCGGCTGCTTTGGCCGGAGCTTTGGCAGCTGCTTTGGCAGCTGCTTTGGCAGCTGCCTTAGCGGGCACCGGCTTGCTGGCCTTGGCGGCCTTCACCGGTTCTGCCTTGGCGGGGGCGGCCTTGACCGGCTCGGCTTTCACCGGTTTGGCGGCAACAACCTTGGCGGGTTTAGCAGCCTTGAGCGGTTTGGGCGGCTCGGGCGGCGGCGGCGGGGTTTCGCCCGGCAGCAGCTGGCCCATATGCAGGCACTCAACAAACTTCAGCACTTCCTCGGCATGGCCTTCAACCTTCACGCGCGGCCAGATATGGCGAATGGTGCCATGACGGTCGATCAGGAAAGTGGTGCGCTCAATGCCCATATATTTGGTGCCGTAATTGTTCTTCTGTACCCAGACGCCGTAGGTTTCGCAGGTGTTGGACTGCTCGTCCGACGCCAGATGGAACTTGATGCCGTATTTTTTGGCAAAAGCGGCATGGCTTTCTACGCTATCCTTGGATATGCCAATGACAGCCGCATCAAAATTGCCAAAAGCGGGAATGGCCTTCATGAAATCGCAGGCTTCGGTGGTGCAGCCCGGGGTGTCGTCCTTGGGGTAGAAGTACAGGACAACGGGCTTGCCCCGCATATTAGACAGCGACACGCTTCCGAACGTTGCCAGCGGCAAAGTAAAATCGGGAGCGGGCATTCCGGGTCTCAAGTCGGTCATCAGCGGCATCCTTACGAAT
>Ga0255175_1000199_pt1 | contig 36239 bp, 40 predicted proteins | sample Atl_Atl_RepC_8d_FD_183628 | JGI IMG/M metagenome (GOLD analysis project Ga0255175, IMG submission 183628) | Freshwater microbial communities from Altamaha River, Georgia, United States - Atl_Atl_RepC_8d | ecosystem: Environmental > Aquatic > Freshwater > River | place: USA: Georgia | collected...
AAAGAAAGTGTTGCGCTATACTCAAAATGAGAGGCGCTTCGTGAGCAAGAAGACCAAGTATAAGCACATCAGGTCAGATATAGAGAAGGACGTGGTTGTGGACAATATGACTATTTTGGAAAATATGTCTAAACTTACATTGACCTCTTCTAAAAGTCTGAGTAGCAGCGAATTTTTGGAATATGCGCGTGAGAAAAGCCTACTTGCACATCGCTTCTCCGCGATTTATGAACAGCCCATATATAGAAAATTGCGAGAGAACGTGAAAATAAACTTGAGACGAAGCGAAGAGCGCTTTGTCAACAAGTTCAAGAAAACTTATGGAGAGCCCGAGAACGTGGTTGTGGTATTTGGAGACTGGGAAGAGCGCCCTGCGTTCTTAAGAGGCAAAGAGCCAACGAAAGGAAAGAGTTTGCGTCAGATGCTCCGGAAGGTAGGTTATAAAGTCTATCTACTCGACGAGTTTAGAACCTCTAAGACGTGTCATAAATGCTTTGGTGTGAATGAATACAATTTCACAAAGCGAAACGATAAGAGACCTTGGAAGCACAATGAAGTTCAGAAAGTGTGGGGTTTATCCCGTTGTTCAAACGGATGTGGTAAAGTCCACCAAAGGGATTTCAATTCGGTCTGTAATATTCGCTATATCGCGTTGAGTTGGATGGAGAATGGATGCTCTCCTGAAAACTTCGATAGACATCATCAAGACTATGCGATTTTAGAAATCGGTATTGGTAGTCGATCCAAATATAACCTGTCTCGTTCGTCTCTAATGACTAATCCAGAAAAGTTAGTAGTAAGGACGAAGTCCGAGATTAAAGGTTAAGAGTGGTGGATAAACGGGCAGCGGCATCGCGCGGATAGACCCGCGGTTGAATTCGCAAATGGAGACAAATCGTGGTGGCTGAATGGAAAAAAGATACCATATAGTCAATTTTTGATACTTTCTAACTCAATGAGACGCTGAATGATTACGGAATATATTTGTGCTGAAACAAATATACTATAGAATAAATATGCCTTCAAAATACACCTACACCACTTTGTCCACGTATTGCGGTGGAAGTTCTCTTTGCGCAAACAAGTTTGCCTACGGCTCGATCACGAGCTACGACTACGACGTGTGCAGCGGCGTGCAGATAGCGCCGCCCCCATCCACGATGCCGCCCGCCGGCGGCGAAAGCTACTTCTTCAACCGCATCGGTCTCAAGCGTTGAAAAATACATCACACTCAATTTATAATTATGTCTATGTCAAAAATCTGAAATAACTGAGTCTGCGTCCGTATCATCAATGTTTATATCATTTTTACATAGCTCGTTCTTGATGAATTTTATCATAAACAAGAATGCGTCATTATAGATTAATTCAAAAACTTTGACTCCATATACATACTCAATTGTTTCATCGCCAAAAGTTATACTTTTCGTCAAACCAACACTGGTTTTTGCCGCGGAACTACAATTAATGAATGCGTAAATAACACGATAATTTTTGTTCTTTCTTTTGAATTTACGTAATTTTTCATTGTTGAAGCTTCTGGATGAATGATTGTCGGTATTACTTCTATACTTCAATTCAATAGCTATTTTATGATCGTATGATATGATGTCTATGCCATCTTCATGTTCAACATAGTTTTTAAAACCAAAAAAACTTCCTAGAATATTTTGAAACAACAAACCTCTTTTTTGTTCATAGAAACGGAGTTTTTTACTCATACATCTCAACTTTGATATGTTTGGAGTTTCAAATAAATCAAACGTTGGTTCAGAACTACTTTTCTCCCTGGAATAATTTTGAATCAAGTTCTTAACAAGTTTCAAATACGTCGTAAACTTGCGTAATAAAAGTAAACGATATCTTGAAACGATACATTTAAAACACAACATTGAAATAAATCTAAATTTAATATTACAATTCGTTTTTATCTAAAAACAACTTTTAAACTGAACACCAAACAAATCATGACCTTTACCTTTATTGAACTCTGCAGTGGTTGCGGCGGTCTGTCGTCGGGACTGATCAACGCGGGATTTCAGCCTCTCGCTCTCATCGAGCGCGACAAGTCTGCCTACGAAACCCTGAAGCTGAACCACAAGGAGGCGAACGTGATTCTCGCCGACATCACCAAAGTTGACTATTTCGCTTTCGGCGACGTTGACCTGGTATGCGGCGGGATTCCGTGCCAATCCTTCAGCATCGCCGGAAAGCGCGAAGGCATCCACTCAGAAAACGGACAGCTCGTTCACACATTCGCCGAGTGCGTCAGAAAAATTAACCCCAAGATGTTCCTTATAGAGAATGTCAAGGGGCTCGTCAACATCAACAAGGGCGACACGCTGCACTACATCCTGTCCCTGTTTCCGTCGTATAGCATCAAGTATAAAGTGCTGAACGCCGTGAACTTTGGCGTCCCGCAGAAGAGAGAGCGGCTCTTTATCGTGGGCTCGCGGCTGAACGGCGAATACGCCTTTCCGCCTCCCGCCGACGAGATTCTAAACCTGTCCAGCGTCTTGACCGGACGCCCCGCCGATGATTTGTGCGCGAGCTACTCCGCCGAAAAACAGCGCCTCTTTGCGCAGATACCGCCGGGCGGCTGCTGGGTCGACCTGCCGCTCGCGGAGCAGAAGACATACCTGAAAAAGAGCTACGGCAGCGGCGGCGGAAAACGAGGCATCCTGCGGCGCCTGTCCTTCGACGAGCCCTGCTTGACCATCCTGTGCTCGCCTTCGCAAAAGCAAACTGAGCGCTGCCACCCCGCCGAAGTGCGCCCACTCAGCGTCCGCGAGAGCGCGCGCATCCAAACGTTCCCCGACGATTACGTCTTCGTCGGTACGATGAACAGCCAGTACAAGCAGATCGGCAACGCCGTTCCTGTCAAACTGGCGGAAGCCGTCGGTCGTTCCATCATTAAATATTTACAACGTTGTAGCCATTTATGAAACACGCAATGTTGATTTAAAACACGTTCAAACGATGTTTGAACAAATAGTAGATTAATTGTATAACGCCAACTATGCCTCCCGCTGCTTCTGCTCTAGCTTGCTCTTCTTGCTGTCTTCCTCGTAGCTCTTGATGTGGAGCTGCGCGAACGCCAGCACCATCCGCTGCAGCTTGCCGGGCAACCTGAGGACGTCGATGTCGATGTCGCCGTCGTTCTCCTCGCTCGGCGCGGGGATTCGCACATCCGGGTGGTGGATGCTGTACAGCCGTATCAGGATGTACATTCGCTCGTGCCCGTTTAAGTCCATCCGCTTCATCAGACCCTGCAGCTCGTTCTGCTCCTTGACATTCAGCCCTTTCTCGGACGCGCTGGCGAGAAGGGACGTGTACAGGGGAAAATTCTTATCACTCATAACAGCGGTCGCCGGTCTTTAGCGTTTCTGCGAGCGCCGCCGCGCGTGATGACATAACACAAAAAAACGATTTTTGTGTTGCTTCTGTGAATATTCAATGTTGTTCAAATACACTTCTCTCGCTAAACTTGCCGAAATGAAGGAGAACCTGCCTGAGAAGGAGTACGAGTTCCACATACAGCAGATCATGACGAACCGCGCGACCAGCGTGTACGTGCGGACGCCGCGAACGCCGCACCCGCGCCGAAGCAAGAAGTACGCGCTCAAGGACATCACGAATATCGCGAAGCGCCTGACCTACTTTGAGTAGGCGGCGTCGCTCTCATAAACTCAAAAGCCGTATGTAGTCATTATAATTATCAATAAACAAGTTATTTCTTATTGCGTTTTTTAACATGAACACCTATACAACAGCACCTGGCTTCTGTACCCGGACGACCCTGACTTTGTGCTTGTGCTCCTTCGTTCTCTCCAGACACAGACAGACTCGGATGATGTCGAAAAATCTCATTTGTAAGTTATGGTCCGCTGCAGTTCTTTAATGTCCTGTATGACGCTCTTGAGCCCCTGGAGCACGCCTTCCACGTCGCGCGCCAGGTTGTCCACCTTTCGGTGGATCACGAGCGAGTGGGTCAGCTGCTTCATGCTGGTTTGGCGCTGGGCGGCGAGCTTCTTGAGCTGGTTGTACTTGGACAGCACGCCCGACGCCGAGTTGTTGCGCGCGACGACGTCCGACGGCGCGCTCGTCAGATCCGCCACCAGCGCCAGGGACGCGTTCTCGCTGGACAGCGCCGCGAAGGCTGGCTCGTGCGCGCGGGCGACCGCCGCCGCGCACACCTCGTACACGTAGCAGAACTCGCCGTCCGAGAGCTCGGACAGCGCCGCCAGGATGTCCTCGTTAAAGTCGCCCTCCAGTATACACTTGACGACGCGGTAGATGAGAAAGCTGACGTTGTTTGCCAGAATGATGCTCTTGCCCCGTTCAACCTTGTTTTCCATACGGGTCGCGCGTCCCTTTTAGAGTAGCGTCTCCGCACTGCGTTTAAAGCTATGTATAATAAATAATGTTGAGAAGTTCAAGCGCGCTATTTTCTATTCTGAAGGGCTACATAAGCCAAACAACCTTAAATTCCGACGACTTTCACAACCAAGGCAGAAAACTAAAGGGACTCATCGAGACCTTTGTCAAGTTGGGCGGCGTCTACGGCAAGATCGCCCAGATCCTCGCCTACGACGAGGCGCGCACCGACGTCTACGACGAGTGTGAGTGCATCTTCCAGTCCGAGACCGTGGCGGCTTTCGCCAAGCTCATAGACACGGATCGCGCGTTCGCCGACGCCTTCGAGAGCGTCAGCACGGAAGTGTACAAGGCGGGCTCCATAGGGCAGGTCCACCGCGCCAGGCTCCGCGACGGCACGAAGGTGGTGATAAAGATGCGCTACGTCGGCATCAGCGAGGCGCTCGCCAGCGACCTCTACATCCTGAACAAGTTTGGCTCCCTCGTGTTCTCCTTCGCCAACCTTGAGTGCGCAACGGACAAGATTGAGCACATCATAAAGCAAGAGCTCAACTACGAGCTGGAGATCGAGAACATAACGCGCATCGGCGACTTCTGGGCGGACGACCCCGAAATCTACATCCCGCGCGTCTACGCCGCGCTCTGCAAGCCGAACCTGATCGTGATGGACGACGCGGAGGCGCTCATGCTGCGCGCGTTCACGTCGTCTGCGACGCAGGACGAGCAGACGCGGATAGGGCGCTGCATCGTCAGGTTTCTTTTTAAGACGCTGTACTGCCACGGGCTGCTCTACACCGACATCCACATGGGCAACCTGTTCGTGCGCGAGGACGGGCGCCTCGTCGTCATCGACTTCGGCAGCATCGACGTCGTTGAACAGACCACTCTTGAGCGGATGAAGGACGTGCACCGCAGCCTGATCGCCGGCGACAGGCGCGCCTTCTTTGACGCAGTGGCGGCGGTCGGGGTTCTGAAGCCCGACATCTCGGCCGCGTCGCGCGAATACATGTATGCATACTTCACTCGGCAGTATGAGCCGTGGACGAGCGACCACTTTGAGTTCACGGACGAGTGGATGGACGTGGCGATGAAGAAAGAGCCGCAGCTGATGAAGGAGTGGGTGTTGCCCCCCGCGCTGGTTTTCTGGAACAAGATCATATACGGCGCGTATCACGTCTTCCACAAGCTCCGCCTGCGCGGAAACCTCAAAGACATTATCGCCCCCTTCCTGGAAAACGCGTGCGCTCGCTCCGAATGATCGTACCCTGTTTATGTCATCAACGATGACATAGAATAAATGAAAGAACGCGCTTTAGTTACGTTCATTGAAGATAAGGAATTTCTCCTTGCCGAAGTTCGCAACCTCTACAAGTCCTGTAGGGCCGCGGGAATAACGCACAACAGCGACCTCGTTATTTGTGCGCCAAAGAACATCTGGCACAAGCTTCCAACGGACGACTTCGTGGTCATGCTCGCGTCGGACTCTATATCGGACGGCAATTGCAGCGGCGCGCCCTGCTATGACAACGTCTTCAAAGACTACCATTTCATCAACAGCATCCATTGCCTCGTTGAGCACGCCGATTTCCTCAAGCAGTACAAGTTCATCCTCCGCACCGACTGCGACGTCTTCATAACGCCCATGTTCGGCGATTTTTTCCCCAGCGTGTTTCACACCGGAATCGGCGCCTACAACAACGAACCGGAGGTCGCCGAGAAACTGCAAGCGATCGCGCGGCGCCATGGTCTGCGCACCAAGCAGCAGCACAACATCGGCTCGACGTGGTACGGCGCGAGCTCCGACGTTCTGGAGTGCGCGGCGCTGACCATGCGCATGATGCACGTGCTCGCAACAGAGGAGTTTAAAGATTACGAAGGAAAGTGGCCCGGCTGGTTCAAGGGGGTCATGTTGCTGTACGCATCCGACCTCGCGATCAACCACCTCTTTGACGAGGTCGTGGTCTCGCCCAAGTTTGATGCGCACAGCGACCACAAGACGCCCTGGCGCGAATCAGAGGTCATGCACATACACTGCTGGCACACCGACGCCGCCTACAGCAAGTTCCAGTTTCTCGCGGGGAAGTACGCGGGCATGTCCACGCACGAGCTGGACGACCGCCTGATCGCCGACTACTGCATGAAGGTGGCGCTCTCGGAAGGCGGGGATCTGAAGTCTCAAGACGATATGATAATTTTACTCGTCGTTGTTTCGGCGCTGATTTTGTCACTCGTTTTATGTTCACTATGATAACTTATTCATCAAATATATTTATTACTGCATATGATTTTCTACAAAGCGGACACTTGTCAATCTTGTTCCTACATACGACGCAGACGGCACGAGAGCATTGCTCGCAGGTGGAGAAGGGCGTGCGCAGGAACTCTTCGTTGCAGATGGTGCACTCCTCGTAGCGACCGCCGAAGAAGTCTCTGGTGGCGTTTTCGTCATCGGTGCCGACGATGCACTTGTTCACGAAGATGTTGAGCTTTCGGCTGTACACCAGCTCGCCGAGGCGGATGCGCCGTATCGCGAACGCCATCTGCCCGAGCAAGGTCTCCTGACAGGCGCTCATTTTGGCTTCCCAGTCGCCGTCTAACATTTCAAAGTTCCACTCGTTCATCCTCATGCACAGTATCAAGTTGTTGTGAAAGGCACTTACATCATCGGCAGGACGAAGCTTGAGTGCGCGCTCGTCGTCGTTCCAGAGCAAAACGAAGTGAAGCACCACCTCGCCGATGTTCAGCGTTATTTCCTCCTCGTTGACGAGCATGTCCTTCATTTTTAACAAGATAGTTAGTGGTGCCGTCATTGCTGTGCACGCGCGTCCCGTTGAAAGTCGTTTTTACTATAATAGCCAACCGTTACGGCAACACGACGTCAACGTCGGCGGTCAGCGTCCCCTTCACGTTCTTTGCGATGACCTGGTTTATGCCGAAGAATCCGTACGTGTCGAAGCTGGCGAACTTTTCGAGGTCATGGGCTTGTTATCATCTGCAGGTAAAGCATCGCCGGTAATCTCGTCCATTTCAAACGCGTCGAGGCGCCGTTCAACCGAGGACAGGCGCTCCAGCACGTCTTCAAAAATGTACTCGAACAAAGCGCGTAGTAATCGAGTTAGCAAGTTCATCGTTCTCTACCGAGTTCAACGCATAAAAATCGTTTTTATTATCTATAAAAACTTCCAGAGGGTGCCGGCTCATCGACTAACCGCAAAGAACAACACAATCGTCGCGACGACTCCGATCAGCAGATTCCGCACGAGGCACACCGCAACGTCGGACTGGATGAGAATAACGGTGCGTGGTATGAACCCGATCACCAGCCCCACCGCCGCGATTATCAGCGCCGTCAACACCAGGCGCTGCGCGGTAGCGAAAAAATCCGACGGCGAGGACGCGTCCGCCTCCTCGACGCCAAAGAGCCGCTGCACAATCTGGCGCTCGCGCGGTCGCATCCGCTTCAGGGTCGGCTCGATGTCGTCCAAGCGTGTTTCTTCGGTAAAGTTCATCTCTTTTCGCGGCGCGCTTTAAGCGTACCGCTACTTTGGTTCAAATAAATATGAATTGGTTTTTACTGCTATCGTACGCCTCCATCGGCTTTCTGGTCGTTTACGCGGTCTACTGCGTCTGCACGAAACGCAGCGGGTCGTGGAGCAACCTCGGCATTGACTTCAGGACGCTGCAGTTCCGCCGCCCGCAGCGCGAAAAGCGCCAGAGCAAGGGCGAGGCGGAGTGCAAGCGCGTCATGGAGAGCATCTACGGGCGCCCCTTCAAGAACATGCGCCCCGACTTTCTGCGAAACAGCGTGACAGGCGGCAACTTCAATCTTGAGCTCGACTGCTTCAGCCCCGAGCTGGGCGTCGCCTGTGAGTACAACGGGCGCCAGCACTACGAGTTTATCCCGCACTTTCATCGCAACAAGGAGGCGTTTCTCAACCAGCAGTATCGCGACGACATGAAGCGCCGCATCTGCAAGGAGAACGGCGTGGTTCTCATCGAGGTTCCCTACAGCGTGCGCATCGAGGACATCGAGGACTACATCAAGAAAAAGCTGAAGGCGATGAAGCAGGACAGGCGCCAGTGAATAATCTTTTTGCAAAAGATTATCTACGACAGCTCGTACACGAAGCTGCAAAAATCCTCAAAGGTGTCCGGAACGGCAAAGTCGGCGCCGTACGCGTCCTTCAGCGTCATCGCCGCCAGCTCGTACATCCGCTGCAGCTCGTCCGCGTGCTCCAGCATCCACAAAGCAAAGCTCTGAATTCTCTTGCGCTTAATCATGCCCCCCTCCTGCTCCCTTTAAACGTCGGCGGTCGGCTCGGGCGGCGCCTCGGCTGGTTCGGGCGCCTCAATGAACTCCTTGATTCCATGGTCCGCCAGCAGCTCCTTTTCGTCCTTTTCTCGCATCAGAGCTTCGCCGACTTCGTTCTCAACCTCCTCAATGATTTCTTCAATGTCGGGCTTGGAATTCAGCGCCCCGGACCCCAGAATGCTCATGAGTCCGTCGGGCTGAAACAGGCTGTTTAAAACGCCCATCATCGGCGGCATCGCCATGTTGGGCTGCGCGGGCGCCTGCGCCGGTGCTGGAGGCGACGCGTTGGTCGCGGAGGTCGCGGAGCTCGCCGATGCCGCCGGCGGCTGGTGCGAGGGGCGACTGATGCGCGGAACGGCGGTCTGAAAACCCGCGAGCTTGTAAACGACGTTCTCCACGTCTTCAACCCTGACCTTCAGCTCGTCCACGCACAGCGTTATGGCGCCGAAGCGCGCGTTGAACACAATGAACAAGACCACGAGCACCAACGTGACCAAAACTATCCAGAATATTTTATTGTTCAAAATTTCCATAGCCTCCCGCGTCTTGCTTTAAGCATCATCATCTAAAAACGCGAATCCTGAGTCATGTCTCGCCAAACCAAGTTGTTGTTTGAGGACGAAACCGACCTCAACGTGGACGCCGAAAACGACCACCAGACGTTCTCGCGCGCCTGCGTCGTGCCCGACCGCACGCACGAGTATCTGTACATCAACCTGCGCGAATTTACAAGCGCGCACCGATCGGAGCTGCTGCGCAACATGCGCCCCCACCACGCGAAAGTCCTGCTTCGGCTCTTCAAAAAACGAGATTGAGGACGCTTCCGGGAGCAGTCATGGACGATTTGAAAAAGGAACTTGCGACTTTGACGAGCGCAGAGGGCGCGCAACGCTTGCTCGCGCTGATCCCGGCGACTGGCGAGGAGGCGGAAGACGTCATCGAGCAGTGCCTTCACGACATCAAGCAGGGCAAGAGCTTGGAGGTGTTGGAGAGCGAGGCGCGGAGCGGAAAAATCGGCTGGAAGCACCCCTCCTTTGACGCCCTCAACCGAGAAGAGCAGGAGCAGAACGAGTTTATCACGAACCCGATCGTCGTCGAGGAAGGGGTGCTAGAGTGCAGGAGGTGCAGCTCGCGCCGCGTCTTCTCCTTCACGAAGCAGAGCCGCGGCGCCGACGAATCCACGACTGTCTACGCGCGGTGCGTGGAGTGCAACAGCAAGTGGCACACGTGAACTTTATGTATAATAAATGGCAATGTTGGCTAAACAATCCATGTCTGATAGTTATTTTGTTGAAGTCCCCGACAACGTCGAGTTTTTGAACATACACCTAATCAGGTCTCAGCAGTCTTCGCTTTGTTCTTCGGACGAAGAGAGCGAGCAATCGCAGAGCACTCACAGCGTGTGCGACGACGACTACACACCCTTCTACAAAGCCATAGACGACCGCATAAAGGACCCCGTATCGCGGATTTCGTCGCTCGTGCACGTTCTCATCCACGAGACAGCCAACTGCGACAATCAAGAGGAGCTCATTTACAACATAATCAAGTCCTTCTTTGGGAGTAAGCGCTTAAACTTTGAATACGTGCGGCGCTCGCTGCCGTCGCTCATCAAGACGCTTCTGGAACTGAGCATAAAAAAGTAACCACTACAAGAATAAATGCTTATGTATTTATACTGCTTCCTCTCAACCTTTGCCAGAGGCATCGCCCAAGGCATCGCCCAAGGCATCGCCCAAACCTACAACGCGTCAGCAGAGCTCGTCGCCCCTCTCTCGCGACGAGTCACCGACGGCTACAACCTTTACAGCACCTACGCATCCTGTATATACGCCGTCAGCTATGTCTTTCTTCACAAGCTCCGCATCGGCTCCGACAGACAAGTCGTCAAGACTTGCGGGGTCTTTCTCCGACGACACGTTCTCGCCTCCCTCCTCACCACAGGGCTCTGGTGGCTGGCGTTCTTCGCCCATCCCTTTGCCGTCGCCCCCCTGGATCTGGACTACGTCATGCTCCAACACGGAGTCCTCGCGGCGCTGAACCTCTCGCTGCTCTCCATCCCGTCGGCCCAAATATACAGCAGCAGCCTACAGCTGACGAACCAAGAGAGCAAGGTGCTCCATCGCACCTTTGCCTTGCTCTTCGTCCTGGTCTCGGCGGTCAAGCTCGCACTCGTGCTCTCCCTGAATCCGTCCGCCTTCCTTGAGCGCGTCAGAAGCCTGAACCTAACGTCCATCGGCGGCACCGCGACCTCGGGACTGACCTCGCTGGTCTTACTGACCACGTTGAAGTGCGTGCGCGAAAAACACTACGAGGTTTTCTACGTCGGACACCGAGCGTTCTTCGTCATGCTCGTCGTAGCCTGCGTGGTGCACTCCACGGACAGCGCATACTTTTTGCTCCCGGCAATGTTCTCCTTCGCCGCGGACTTTCTATACAAGTTCTTGCACACCACGCGCTGCACCTCGGCGCGGATTTCTCTATTCCATGGCGCGGACGAGACAGAGTACGCCGTCATCGAGGCGTTCACAGCCTCCGCCATCAAGACGTACCCTGGCTGTTATTTCATGGTCAACTTTTACAACATCTCGCCGACAGAGTGGCATCCGCTGAGCCTGGTCACCGAGAACGCGGGCTTCTACACTTTCTGCGCCAAGAACTTGGGACGAAGGAACGCGTGGACCAACGCTCTGAGCGCCTACCGCCACTTTGAGCGCGACAAGTGGCGCCGGCGCTTTGAGCGCGAAATCTACGTTCAGGGTCCCTACGGCTTCGTGGCAATCGATTACTTGTCCGACAAGTTCACGAAGATCCTCTTCGTGTGCTCGGGTCTCGCCATCCTGCACCTGCTGTCGGTCTTTGCCGACATTGAAGCCAAGCAAAAGACGCGGCACCTGCGCCTGCTCGAGAGCGTCAAGGTCGTCTGGGTGCTGAAACAAAAGACCCTCTACGACAAGTTCAAGACGTTGCTGCATGAATTGGACGACTCCCTGTTCTCCTGCGCGATCTACGTCACGGGCGCAGAGGAGGCGGGCGTCGCATACGAGTGCGCCGGCGCGGACAGACTGGAGTTTCGGCGCCCAGACGTCGCGGCGCTCGTTCGGCAGTTCGCGAAGAACGCCGTGAAGGCGGAGTGCGCCGTGTACGTCGCGGGCTCGTCCGCGATCGTGGGAGAAGCGCACGACGTAAGTCGCGAACTGGGCGTGGACTTTTACTGCGAACTTACCCAATGATATAATAAATGTTGTCTGTTGTTCTACTGGACGATAAAATGAGGTTTGAGTTTGATACCGAACAAGAAAAACTCGCGGCGTTGATAAGTGCTTTAGCGTCAAAGACTGGAAAGATAAATGTGCAACTCGGCACGGCTATAACCATCAGCGTACACAATGTTCCGGCGCCCGACTTACTGAGCCTCGCTCTTGAAACGTCGCTCCCAGACGCGGAGCACACGACGACAACAAGTACTGTTCACACCGAAAAAAAAACGCCCCTTTGGTAGATAGACTGAGCGCGTATCTGAATGCTCTGCTCCTGCTATCGGACATAGAGACCGACTTTGTTGTGTTTGTCGTTGAGGGCTTGAAGTATCTGAAGAAGTACACCATGACGCCTCACGAGCGAACGCAGATACTCCAGGATGTGCTTTGCGACATCGCGGAGCGTCGCGATACGAGGAGCGCCTCGCTTCTCGTTCTGATTCACATGACCCTCGCCGACCTCGTCGACGTTCTGTTGTTGAACGACGCCGAGCGGCTTTTTGCGCCCGACGATACGAGCCTGTCGCGGTGTCTTCCGCTGTTTTGCAGTTGATGGTTTGTATTCTGTGAATACAAATTCGCGACGTTCATCGGCGCATGGTTCGCTTGCTCCGGCGAATGCTCTTTTTAATGTGCCCCTTGTCGTTAACCGACGCAAATTTGCGCAACTTGGCGCCGTCGCAACGCGTGCAGCGTGCCTTCAGCAGCAGGATTTTGCCGTTCCTTCCGCTCAACGTGCCGATTTTAACATCTGCCATCGGCACACTCACTACCTTATGGCAACTCAAGCAATAAAATTCGTTTTCCCTCATTTATTATACAGGATATATTTGGATTATGTGCCGATTCAATTCGCAATACAATTCTGTAGAATAAATGAGCTCAGTACAATCGTGTTACAACACTCTGGGGGACTATCTGGGTCCCGACGGAATGATGGCAATTCAAGCCCCCGTGGTCGTGAGCACCGCGAACATGGTCGTGCGCAGGTTTCCGCCACACGCCGTCCAGCAAATGCCCGTTATGCTGAACCCAGCATACCAAATCTATCCTCAAGGCGCTACTTCTTTTTGTAGCCGATACAAAACGTTTAGTAATTTATGTTCATGATTCTACAAACTGCCATCCCGACCATGCAAGTCACGATTCACCTGGAGTCATAAAAACGATTTTTATGACGGCGTAAATAAACATCAATGATACATCTACGAATCGCCGTTGTCGGTTCCGCTGGTTCTGGTAAAAGCGCCCTGATAGAACGACTGGTGGGGGACGACACACACACCTACCAATACAACGATTCGCTCGTAAAGGTCTTTCAAGGTCCGCGCGGGCCGTGCTACGTCCACTTCAGAGAATTCAAATACGAGAACAAAGCCGACTACTCGTCCATCGATGCTCTGCTGATCGTCGCGGACGTCAACGACGACCAAGACATGGCGCTTGCCTTGAGCCTCGCCAAGGGATGGAAAACGTGCACCACCAAACCAGTCTCCGTCGTCGCAAACAAAACCGACATGACCAACACGAGACGGCGGCATCAGATCATCCAGAATATCAACGTGCATTACCTCTCATGCAAGTCAAACTTCAGCCACGCCCCCTTGAAGCGCATACTCAAGGCTTACAACATCCAGGCCTTTGTAGAGTCCGTAATTTATGAGTAAATACATTATTTCGTAGTATATCGCACAGAAAAAAAGTTGATGCGCCGCCGAACCTTCGGCATCCTGACCGCCAGCCTCGCCAGCGTCGCCGCCTCCTCGCGCAGCAGGCGCGCGTCAATGTCCGTGATGGACAGCCCCGTGCGGCGCACCCTGGCAGTCGCGTTCTCTATCGCGCCGTCCGCCGCCTCGTCCTGAATGAAGCCGTCGCTCTCATCGAGCGTGCTCTCCTCCTCGGGCTCGTAGTCGCTCTCCTCGTCGGACGACACCGACGCCTCCATCTTCGTCTCTATCTCGTACGACGACTTGGCGCTGAACTTGCCACACAGCAGGCGCGACGCCAGGTTGATCTCGATGGCGCCTACGCGCACGTTGCGGTCGCCCAACGCCTCCTTTCGCGCCCCCACTATCGCCTGGAGCGCGAAAACCAGCGCGTCAAACGCCAACTGCTCCGATATGCCAAACTCGGTGCTGCTCGTGATGGGCGCGTTCTCAGAGTAAAACTTTGACTTGAAAAGCAGAAACACCAGTTCCTTGATGGACGAAACCACGAACTGGGCGCTCTGCGTCTTGGCTATCGCGCCGTAGATGAACTGCCAGATCATCAAGGACACGTCGTTCGCCAGCGCCACGTAGCGCTGCAGCCGCCCGGTCAAGAACTCCATCCCGTAGGGCAGGTTCTTTGCGCTCATCGCCACGTCGCTGCCGAATAACGTCGTCAGAAACAGGGACACCACGTCCGAACTCAGCGCGTACTGCAACAGCTGCGACGGTTCTCCGTACACGTTCCCGCTCTCCACCACGCCCTGTTGCAGACCGCGCAAGTACTCGCACAGCATCACGAGCATCCCAGACATGTCGCGCGCGCGCGAAAGCATCCACTCGCGCACAAACAGGTCTTGGTCGGCGAGGTTGGCGACCGCGACCTCGTCCATGACGTCGATCGCAAAGTCGGGCGCCGGGTACGAGCGCCTTATCTCGCCCTCGTACTTGCCCGCGAAGTTCTCGCCGCCTATCTCGCCCACGCCCAGGATGTAGTCGTTCGGATCGGCGTACTCCACCAATTCGGACTCAAGCATCAGGGACAAGGCGCGGTTGTTGCTCAGATCAAAATTGGAGCACGGGCGCGACATGCAGTAGCGCGCGTCTATCGCCAGCTTTGCGTTGCCCCGGATCTGCGGAATCAGAATGGAGTTCTTAAAGAACTCGACGTTGGACTGGATGGGCATGCTGACGCTGTTGCTGACCAGGGCGTTGAAGACCCCGCTTAGATCCACAAAGAGCTCGGCTATCTTGAAGTACACGTAGTCCAGGATTCGCGCGAACGGCTTGCTTTCGATCACGATGCTCTCGCGGAAATAGGGCGAGAGACCGCTGTTGGTGTACACCACCATCGTCTTCTGATCTTGAGCCGCGGACTGCACCAGCGCCTCTTCGATCAGCGCCTCGATGTTGCCGGTCGCCGTCTCGGCGATGGTGGACATGATGTTGATGTTGTTCTGTGCGGCGAACGCTTCCAGCTCTCGCTGGCGGTCGGACGGCAGCATTCCGCGCCGGTACAGCTCCAGGTACTCTCTCTTCTGCCTGTCGACGATGACGTAGGTGTACGTCGCGATGTCGTTGAAGCGCTTCTCGAGCTCCGCCATGCGCCGCTCGAAAGCCTCCTTCTCGGCGGCGTCCTTCAGCTTGTAGCGGTCGGACTCCATCTGCTTCATCTCGGCGACGATCGCCGTGGCGCGCTCAAAGTTTTCGGGTCTCGGCGCTATGAAATCCTTCGAGAATATTTCGTTGATCTGCGCCAGGCTCATTCCCGTTCGCGCCGCCTCGTCCTGCTTGTACAGCTCGAAGGCGTAGTCCTGGAGCCTGCGCACGTCGCCCGCGCCGATACTGAGCTTGCGCGCCACGTCGCCGAACAACAACTCGGGATTGACCAGAGAGGCGCGTATCAGGCGGTTCAGCTCCGCGTTGAGATTGAGAGTGTCCGCGACCGCCTCTTGGCGCGGCACGAAGGAGAGCACCTTCTGGAAGTTGCGGTTGATTACTTCGGTTTGGTTAAAATTGCGCTTGTCGTCCTCGGGGGCGTTCTCGTAGACGAAGCGACCGATGATGTCGTTGGGCGACAGCCCGTAGTAGCTGTCGAACGCCGCGCGATTGGAGGACAGGCGACGCAGGATCTCGTACGCCACGAAGGCGCTGTACCTCTTCTGGAAGTCCACGCTGTCCTTCATCGCCAAGAAGACGTTGTGGAGAGCCTTGCCCATGAGGTTTTCGCCGACGTCCAGTGGCGCAAAGAAGCGTTTGCTCTTGCGCTTCACCTCGTTCGACTGCGAGCGCGTTCCCAACAAGGTGTCAAAGTCGTCGGCGAACTCAATGTTCGTGGCGTCCAGGGTCATCAGCTCGCTCATGACGTAGGGGAACTGCCGCGCCTTCTCCACTATCGCCGTCTCCAGCGCACGCAGGATAATCTCGCGCACCTTGCCCCAAAACCCGCGCTCAAACATGTCAAAGATGCCGGTCGGCGGCGCCGAGGACAGCAGCGCGTTCAGCGACGCGTCCCTCACCACGTTGCTGTAGATAAAGTTGACCAAGCTCGGATACTTCTTTTCCGCGATCGTGATCGGACGCGGCGCGTATATTGACACAACTTCGTTATAAATCAAGAAAGACATTATTTATTATGAGTAAATCATTGACTGGACGAGCATCGCGAGGCTAAACGAGCGCCGCCCGGATCATGAACAGCCTAATCGCTCCCTTGTTTTTCGTCGTTTTGGGCGCGGTCGTTTCCGCGTTCAACCTCTTCCAGGACGCCACGTCGTGCCTCGAGAACAAACTCTACTTCGCCTTCTTCATGAAAATTTACTTCATCGTGTGTATCGCCCTGGGCGTTCTGCTGGTCGCCCTTCGCATCCCGGCGTCCACCACGCTCATTCTGTACACCTTTCTCACGACATTCATACAAGTTCTCGCCGCCACGCACGTCATGCCCAAGCGCATAGAGTGCATATTCACCGACCTCAAGCACTACACCATCCTGTGCTTCCTGTTCATGACCTCCGTAGGCTCGCTGCTCTGCTTCGTATGTTCGCGCGGAAAACCATTATGAATTATAATAATAAATGGAGAATTCAAAAGAACAAAGTTCAATTGGTGCTGGTGTCATAATATTCATAGGCTTGTTGGTGCTGGGCGGAGCAGTCGTCGCTATTCTGGCAGCCACCGGAAACCTCATCCCCACCACAACCACCACAACCACCACAACCACCAAAGCCCCAACCACCGCAACCACCACAACCACCAAAGCCCCAACCACCACAACGACCGCGCCTACGACGACCGCCGACCAGACGGTGAACATATTGAACGACAAAATTGACGAATTTAATAGGAAACTGGTTTACTACAAGGTCGGCACGGGCGAGTGGATTAACTACCAGCAATGTGTAGACGGACTCGGAGCCGGAGGGCGCTACATTCTAAACACAAGAACCTATACAGATGATGCGAAAGCTACAGATATGTCTGCAAGTACGCGCTATAATGCATGTGCAAACTATTTTAAAGTTCCTCTGTACACAGATAAGGATAGTGCAGATACCAGAAAAGACGTGTTCAAACTCAAGAGAGCATCAATCTGATTTATATAATAAATGGAAAAACAAACCCAACCAAGGAATTCAAAGAGCCGTCTTGGGCAACTAGTGCTGCTGGGGTTGCTATTAATAGTCGCGACACTCGTCGTCATCCAGCTCGCAACCGGCAGCATCTTTCCCTCTACCACAAAAATACCAGCCACAACCGCTTCCGCAAACAAATCCCAGATAGCGAGAGCAGAGACCGAACCCGACTACTATACCCTCTTGAACGGACAAATTGACGAGTATAATAGACTTTTGGCTTTCTACAATGTTGGCACTGGAAAATGGATAAACTACGCGCTATGCGTAGATGGGCTCGGAACAGAAGGCAAATTCATTCAAAATACCAGAACCTACGTCACCGATGCGAAAGCTACAGATATGAGCGCCAGCTCTCGGGGTGAGGCGTGCGCGATCTATTTTACAGACACTTACTATCCGAATTCACAAAACAAACCTAGCTTGGACCAAAGAAAAGACGTGTTCAAACTCAAGAGAGCAACAGCTTGATTTCAATGTGCGAATTGTTTATTTAGCATTTGTATGATATACAAATGAATTGGCGGCTGCGAGATTAGTTAAGGGTTGCGGACATCCATCTGTTGTGGTATGCGCTGAAGATTGATATACAAGCTCCTGAAGCACTACCTGATGCATTAGTTGTAGAAAATACAATTTGTCCATCAACGGGAGCCTCGCCGTTGACGTAAGTTGTACCGGTTGGAGCTGTTGCTCGTAACCCAGCATAAACTGGCTTGTTGACCAGCAGAGAGGTGGTCTGGACGTGGTCAAACTTCTGCCGGGCGACTCTGCCAGCGACGTCTCTAACGGAGGTGAATGACTGATTACCAAGAATTGGATTAGTGCTCATCTTTATTAGAGAAAAAAAGTTTTTACAGCGACACGACTTTGCGCTTGTCGTAGCCCACCACGTCGTCGGTCGGCTTCCCCTTCTGGTTGCCGACGAGGCGCGTGCCGCCCTCCGTGATAAAGTCAAAGTTCTTGTGGATGTGCCCGCAAATCCACGTGTGGACGTACTTAGAGGAAAGCAGGCTGTCGAGATGCGACGCGTAGAGCGAGACGTAGGCGTTCTTCATCTTGTCGGTCACGAGCTTGTACGTCGGCACGTGGTGGGTCACGACCATCAAGCGCAGCCCCACTTTTGCGCAGTAGCTGATCATCCTGCAGATGTACCTCAGGTTGTTTTCGTGGATCTTGTTGTAGGCGTATCGTATGCCCGGCGTCTTTACGATGAAGTGCGGAATGTGGCAGGTGGCGCGCGACCACAGCGTCGTTCCCGTGATGCAAATGTCGTCCACGATGATGCTCGTCTGGTTGAGCACGTAGAGGTTGTCGATCTCGTCCTCCAGGCTCAGCAGGCGCGCGTTGAGCACGTTGAGCGGCACCGACTGAAAGTTCGCCAGCTTGTACCACTCGTGGTTGCCGGGGACGTAGATGACGCGCTCAAAGAAGGACGCGAGGCGCTGCAGAAAGTAGCGCAGCTGGTTGATGCGGTAGAGGCTGCCGATGTCGCCCGCCAGGACGATGTTGGGCGCCGCGGGCTGGATGAAGTCGAGGACTTGCGGCGTGTCGGTCTCCAGCTTCTCGAGGTGGAGGTCGGAGGCGACTTGAAACCTGTGCTTTTCGTTCATACTTAATATTTATTTCAGTTGCAATCTCGTTTTTATCGCGCTGCGCTCAGATGATGGGCTCGAACGCCCACTGGAGCTCGTTGGAAATTTTAGAATAAATATCGTCGTACAGAATCTTGCGCTCGATGCGCTTGAGCAGCACGAAGTCCTCCTTGTTGCAGGGGTGGTGGTGGCGGCGCAACAGCTGGTAGAGGATGTACTGACTGCTGATGAAGTTCTTGCGGTTGATGTTCTTGAGCTTGTCGTACTGCTCCAGGATCTTGTCAAAGTCGCTCAACAGCCGGTCTTCCAAGTGTCCGATTTCGTCGGGCTTCTTCTCCGTTATGTTGAAGTGAATGAGGTTGATGTTGTCGTAGTGCTTGGTGTCTATCTCGCGCAGCAGCGTCCAGATGTGGTCCTTCGTCACGTCCTTGAAGCGCTCTGCGCGCGGAAGCGACGTGTCCGCGCTGGCGATGCCGTGGTACACCAGCGCCCTCTCGAGCTTGTCGTAGACCTCCTGCTCGATGACCACGTTTTGCTTGCCCTGGTACTGAATTATCGTGTCGTAGAAGTACGCCTTGCGCTCGTAGAGGTACTTGGACGTGATGTTGATGCGGTCAATGTCGCACGACGCCGACACGTTGCGCACAAAGACGACCAGCGCGCAGCACTTCAGGCACACGAACGTGTTGTTCTCAACGACCTCAAAGTAGCGGTCGTTGTGGCAGTGCGCGCAAATCACCTCCGAGCTCTTCTTCTCCTCTGTGTCGGACGGCTTGCTCTCGACGTCAATGTACTTTGACGCGGTTTCCAAGTATCGTTTTAAGAGTTCTTGCTTCTCCTTCATGACGGCACCGTCTTTCGGCGTCCCGAAGAAGGAGACCTGCAGGGGGCGCTGTATGAGAGCCTTGTACGCCTCCACGATCTCAAACGTGTCCGCTAAGTAAAAAGCCAGCGCCTTACCCTCCTTCACGTCGGACAGCGCCGTCTCCAGACAGCACAGCTCATCCTGCAGAATTCGCCGGTTGTTCGCGTTGGTGCTCCGCTCCACGTCGCGCCGCAACGCTTCAATCCGAGCCTCATACATCCGAATCGTGCTGTCGTCAGCACTCAGGCTCGTTCGTATTGAGTGGTCTATACTCAAAATGTCATCCACACTCGTCATAATACACGACCGCCGCGTTCTTTAGACGTCAGGGCGATTTCCAAGCAAAAAGCCTAAATAAATGTCAATGTTCACAAAAAAGAGCGTGCTACTGGGTCTGGCACTCGTGGTCTTCTTCAGCAGCCTCGGTCTCGTCATCTCCACCGCCGCGCCGCGAACGCCGCCGACGACCGCCGCGCCCACGACGACCAGCCAACCGACCGCCGCACCCACGACGACGACCGCCCAGCCCACGACGACCAGCCAACCGACCGCCGCACCCACGACGACGATCGCGCCGACGCTGCTGCCCGTGGTTTCTACGCAGAGCCCCGTGCAGACGACGGCGCCGCCGGGCGACGCGGGCGGGTTTTTCTCGATAATGAACAGCGAGGCGCTCATATCGGGGAACGAGCTGGTCATGAGCAGGAGCTCGACGATTCTATCAAAGGCGATATTCAATGTTTCGGTCCGGCAAATTGACGTTTCCTTCATCGCGAACTTCGGCTTCAAGGAGGACAGCACGTCAATGAGTTTCGGCATCGCGACGTCGGCTGCGCTGACGCCCTACGTCAGGTGCAAGATTACCAAGAACAGCATCGTGGTGGGCAAGACGAACGAGTTCAGGGCGCTCTCGAGTGTGGGGCAGGACACCAATTTGCACACCATCAATATCAAGACCAAGATTGAGGACGGCGCGGCGGTCTGCCTCATATCCGTCGACGACCGCGCGTTTCCGAGCGTCAAGCTGTACGAGGCGGAGTGGCAACTGCTGATACACAGCGACTTGAGCGCCGAGCCTTCGGGCGACGCGACGCGAAAGGTCGTGGTTGTAAACGGCGTGTGATGACTGGGCTGCAAACGACGCATCGGAGTCAGACTCGGCCACTCGCGCGATTCTTCTGGAAAATATAGAATTTATATTTTCCAGAAGAAATTCATCTCCGCCGCGACCTTGATCAACGAATCGTAGCGAGGCCCGAGCGCATTACTTGGGGGCGAGGCGAGAGATCTTGAACATGGCGGACACTTGGTTCAGCGGCAGGGGTTCGGCGGGCGACTGCGTCTCCGCCAGCCGCGTGCGAAAAAGGGTGCCGTCCGGCAGCCACACCTTCAAGTACAGGCAGTCGTTGGGGTTCAGCACCATCTTGGCGACTATACCGGACCCGTCTACGCGCACAAAGGGCGAGCGCGAGGTGATGTTGATGTCGTAGACCGTGCACTTGAAGACCGCGCTGGTGGATCCCGGGCTGTTGCTGTTGAGCGCGAGCGTCGCGCGCGAGGGGCTCGAGACGTTCGACAGCTGGACGTAGATGTAGGGGTAGTCACGCAGAAAGCCGCCGTTTGACCCTGATATTCTCTGGTTGGGGAGACAGATGCTCTGTAAGGAGACCTCGTACGCCGCCGCGGACGATAGGAGCGTGCCGTTGTAGTTCAGGGGCGTGTAGTTGTCGCGCGAGAACTGCAGAATCTCAACGGGCGCGCCGTCGGTCCCGTCGTTCAGGTTCGCGAGCGTGGTGTCAAAGTCGCTGTCCACCACGAAGACGCCGTAGAAGACGCCTGGCGTCGCGCCGTCCTCGACGTAGCGGTACGAGAGGATGCGCCGCATCTGGTTGTTCGTCGGGGCGGGCGTGTACAAGTACGTCAGGTCGTTCGTGGCGAAGAACGAGCCGAAGGGCAGAATGCGCAGAAACTCGTTCCTGTAGGCGTCGACCTCCGCGCTCATTGACAGCGCGGGGTCAGCCACCACTATAACGGACATTGAGGTCGTGAAGGTCTCGCCGCTTGTATCGGTGGCGCTCAGGACGACGAAGGGCGCCGTGCCGGTAGATATGCGCGCGCCCAAAATAGGAAGCAGCGGCGGCGCGCGACGAATGCTGAAGTTGTCCGTCTGCCGCCACTCCGCCGACAGCGGTCCCGCAGAGGAGCTCGTGCTGCCGCTCGTGTTCAGCCGAAGGATGCTGTAGGTCGTGTCAAAGGACGCTATCGGGCGATACTCGTTCAGTGTCTCGTTGTAGAGTATCAGATTATAGTACGACCCCAGGAAGACGTCGTTGCCCGCGGGGACGAAAACGACGGGCGCCGCGGCGTCCGTGAAATCCGTGGGGTCGTAGATGCTCGCGACGCCGACGGGAGCCGACAGCCCCTCGTCGCTCACCGAGAGCAAGAAATCCACCTGCGCGTTCACGCCCCAGCCGTAGTACCTGCTCGCGAATATGCGCGTCAGGTACTGCGACGGCGTCCCTACGCCGTACAGCACCAGGCGGTTGTAGTAGTTCGCGAGCTGCTGACAATCGTTGGAAAACTCCAGCACCACGCTCTGACTGGAGGACACGGACCCGATCACCGAGGTTGACCCCGTCAGCGGCTGGACCGACACGGACGCGCCCGACACCACGCTCAGGCGGTTCGACGTCCACGCAAAGAGCGGCGCCGCGTCGCTCACGGGGTCCACGGCGCTGCTCTTGTCGCCGCGCACGCCCGACTGCATGATCGGAATCTGGAACTCGGCGCTCGAAGGCCACACCGCGCGGTTGCGGAACGCGCTGCTCAACTCTATATAATTAGTAGACATTTATTACTCGCAAGTCAATGCGTATTTGGCGGATACGCATTCTCAGCTGGCCCACGACACGACGGTCTGGAACGTCTCCAGGGCGTTGATGATGGTGCCGTCCATGTTGTAGCTCTTGTTCGCGTCGGTGTGCAGGATTTCAACGACCAGCGGCAGCTTGGCGCACTCGTACGTGCACGACAGGTCGCTGCACTGGACTTTCTTTATCTGGTCCAGCAGCACGCCGTCGAGAGTGGCGATGTACTCGTGCGTCTCCATGCCGGCGCTGTTCTTTCCGTCGAGCTCCCGGGTCTGGATCGTCTCCCAGTCGAGCTCCGAGAGCCTGACCTTGGCGCCCACGACGTGCGCGCGGTCGTTGAACAGCGTGCAGACAATGTAGCGGCTCTTGATGCCCAACAGGCACTTCACGTTGCACATGTAGTGGCTGACGGTGCCGTCCTCGGATTTCTTGGTCATCACGGGGTCGCCGAAAAACTCGCTGAACGCCTGTTGGATGTCGGACCTCAAAAAGCCACGCTGTAGTTTGATTCGCGTCATGCCTTCTTTATGTCGTGCTTTAAGCTATAATCTCGGGGTCAGTCCCGACTACCGAGTAGTATTATCACGAGACCGTCTCGTGATATATAGACCGTTAAAGACATCATATTATCTATATGAATGATGAAGTTTGTTATGTGAGAAGTCTTCCACTAAAGAAGTTGATTACTAACCATAAAGTGTTGATGAAAATTGAAGAATTAGTGTGTGTTGTAAATGATGTAGTACGTGAGACCTATTCTTTCATTCGGGCGTTTTTCATCTACACTTTGTCCATCAATAGACCACCTCCGCTAATCGATAAGAAGTTCGTTCGTAACGTCATTTCCACCATCACAGAAGTCTCATCTGGAGGAAGGAAAACTACTGACCAAGAAAGTAAAGACCTAATCGTTGAGTTCTACGAGAGTAAGTTTAAGCACACACAGAAGCAGAAGATACAGAAACCAAATGGACTATTGTTGGAATACGAAGTAGTCGGAATAATTACGGCGATCGAAAATCACATCAAGACCAAATTTTACGGCTATATCTCTAAATTAGTGTCGTGTAAAGTCCCTGACCGTAAGGAAAGACGACAAGCGATGGACGACTTGTTCAAAGGAACAACGGATGGTAAGTATCAAGATTTCATCACCGAGTATCAGAACATACGCGAACTATTCGCGGTACATAAGTCGGAACCTCAAAGATGCCTTCCGATGATGTATAAGATATGTTGCGTGGTAAAGCAAGAGTGTCCTACTGCCAAGCTGTTCTCGTTTCTTCCGTTGCGCCATTCACTCGTTCCTTGCTTCATTACTTTCGCTCGAACGACCTTCAAGGACATCTTCAGAAGTGAAGATGAGTGGACTGCTGTTTGCGGCGTAGTATCAGAACTCTTCAAACCGAAAGATGGTTTCAAATTCTCCTCCATAAAGACCAACGGAGTCGGATGCTCCGTAGTATTCACGAAAGGAAGGTGTCGAAAGAAGAAGAAACAAAAGACAGGTGAGATATATTTTGATGATCTGGCAGCATACGACGAGTTCAAGGACAAGAAGATAGTTGCTATAGACCCGAACAAGGGCAACTTGGTCTACTGCTTCGACGGAGAGAGAACCTTGCGGTACACCCAGAACGAGCGGCGCTTTGTCAGCAAGAAGAGTAAGTACAACGAAATACGTCGAGACGTGGAGAAGAATAGCAGTGTGGGGGCAGCAAAGCTCAAGGAACAATACGAGCTGCTTTCTGCTACGAATTCCAAGAGCACAGACTGCGACGAGTTCTTGCGTTATGTAGTTGCAAAGAACAAAATGGTAGAAGAGATCGGCGGGTTGTATGAGCGTGTGGAGTATCGGAAGTTGCGGGAGAACGTCAAGATCAACTTACGGAGAAGTGAAGATAAGTTCGTGCAGAAGTTCAAGGACACTTACGGTAAAGACGCCGTGATCGTGTTTGGCGATTGGGAGGAACGCACGGGCTTCCTCCGAGGTAAGGAGCCTACCAAAGGAAAGAGTTTGCGGCGGATGTTCCGGAAGGCAGGCTTCCAAGTGTATCTACTTGATGAGTTCAGAACGTCGAAGATTTGTCACCAGTGCGACGGAGAGAACCAGTATAACTTCACAAGTAGGAAGGACAAGCGACCATGGAAGAAGGACAAGTTGCAGAAAGTATGGGGACTATCCCGCTGTACGAGCGGTTGTGGTAGGATCCATCAGCGCGACTTCAACTCAGTCTCCAACATCCTTTTCATCTCAAGGAGTTGGATTTACGATGGAGTACGTCCTTCAGTCTTCAGTAGATCCTCAAGTCTGTGCGGAAACATACACCCGATATTGGCAGACGATCTAAATATAACCTTCGGAAATCCCGAGACCGTCAAAATACTCCAACTATCGAGTATTAAGGACGAACCCCGAGATTAAATGTTAAGGTTAAGCTATAATAAACAAATGGCGTTGATAGGAAGACTTACGACTTATGTTACGAGGGAAAAGGAGATACCTGCCGATACTCCTTTGTTAGATGAATCAAAGTGTTCAACGGAACAATGTGTCACTTGCACACGCGGCATAAATGAGGTAATTACGTACATGAACAACGTTCGGCGTATCAGGGCAGCAAACGAGTGGGCGAGAGAGCAACGAGACTACTCGGCAAAACTACATGCGGAGTGGGAGAACATGACGGGGGCATTTCAATTCCTCCAAAGTTTGACGCGCGGCGCGGGCCTAGAAGCGAAACTGCCGGATGGTAAAGTGTATGGAGGAAAAGTGCTCGGTGATTTTCAGATTAGATTTGGGAGCAGTTGCGTTCTTACAAGCGCTGTAAATAAAGACTTGGTTTGTCAGGAACAAGTAAGATTCTTGAACGAAGATAATAAGGATGTAAATAATTACGAACATGATCAAACCGATGACACTGGTACAGCAGGTTGTGTATTGGGATGGTATTACTATTGTAGAAAGAAACGAGATCTTCTAATACAGCAACTAAAGGCGCATAACGACTACAAGAACATTGAGCCCAACACAAATTTTACGGACGAGCCATATCCGCAACCGCCGAACATTAACATTCTTTGTTGCTCTCAAAACTTTTCAAACATTATAGGAACGGAAATAACGTTCAACGACATCAAGAACAATTGCACAATAGAAAGCATCAATGGAAACACAACTCCAACAAACCCCACGAGCACTCCCACGAGCACTCCCACGAGCACTCCCACGAGCACTCCCACGAGCACTCCCACGAGCACTCCCACGACAGCGGCACCTCTCGTTGACGGGCTGTTGATCGGATTGATCGCCACCGCCGTCGTTGTTGTTATTGTTGTCGTTCTTCTACTAATACTTTGGTCCTCTCCACCAAATAGAAATTTGAACAAAAAAGTAGTGGGCGGATGGACGTGAACCAGAGATAAATGATACATTTCATTCAATGTATAATAAATGGGAGGTAATATATCCGTATCAAACAAAGTCTCGGAGACTCTAAATAAGACAACAAACGATTTCATCTTCAATAATACTTCGGTGTGTTCCGTTTCACAAAGTGGCAACCAAGAAATAAACATACAAGGCATAGAAATAAAGGGGCGTTGTTCAGCGGACTTTAGCGGTATTTCAAATAACAGCATTGCGCAAAGTGAAGTGCGTTGTTCAGTGGAAAACCGAGATGACGTAGACTTGCAAGCTGAATTCAAAGCGAAGGTTGAACAAGACACGAAGAATGCCGTATCTGGATTATCAATCGGACTTAATGTAAATGTTAGCAATAGCATAAGCAAGTTCGCGAACACCGTCAGTAATTCAGTCAACATTAAAAACACAGCCCAATCTATTTCACAACAAGTCAACAACCAAATTATCAATATTAAGGATAATAAATCTCTCAGCTGCCCCGCCTGCTGTGATGACCCTGCCTTGTCGCTGGACTCTAGGTGCAATTGTACAATCAAGTTTAACAACCTTGCTAACCAACTCCTTCAAAATGCAGTCGTTGAATTAATCGCTAAAAACAATAATCTAACGGACGCCATCTCTACGTTAGACGCCGAAATCAAGCAAGCGACATCCAACACGATCGTCGGTCTCTCTGTCACCGATTTTGTTCTGCTGATCGGTGGAGGCTTGCTGTTGCTGCTGTTCTTGATATTCGTGTTGCCTCGTCTATTGGGTGGTTCTTCCAATTCGGCGCCCCTTATTCTATCGGGCATGATGCCACAAAATCTGCTGCCGCCCAGCCCCTCGGCGTACTCGGTCTCGACGGCTTCGTCAGACGCATCGGCGTCGTCGGACTCAACGGCGTTGTCGGACCAGTCTGCGTAATTTTCGGTTAGATACCATGGTATTGTGAATTACGTTACTTAAAACGGATTTGCCACTAATAAATGATACGCCAGCTATATTTCAACAAGCCCTGCGTTGCGGCGGTGCCGCTGTACAACTGCGGGGCGGTGGAGGGCTACACGCAGCAGGACGCGGCGCTGTACGCCTCGCTGCGAAACATAGTTCAGCGCCAGGCGGCGCTGCAGAAGGTCTTGCGCGGTCAGCCAGACTCGGCGAAGCAGTCGGAGAACCAGCAGGAGATCAACGAGAAGATAATCATCCGAAACGAGCAAATCAACAATCAGCTGGGCGAGGAGCGAGGGAGCGCGCTGCGCATGTTTGACATGCCGGTGGTGTCGTAGGCGACGGCATTTTATGTTCTTCAGGAGAATATAAAATTACTTTTTCTTCAAAAACTTTTGAGATTAAACTTTAGAATAAATGGTTAAACGTAATAAAAGTCCATGCCACACCCTGTCAAAGTCAAAGTGTAAAGAGCGCGCCGATTGCTACACCTACAAGAACGGCTGCCGCTCCTATCCGCGACACTTGGCGGAAAGAGTTGAACCGCTGGCGCTAGATGAACCCAGCGTTCGTTCGCGGTCTCGGTCGCGGTCTCGGTCTCGGTCGCGGTCCCGTCCGATGATTGACGAGGATTCTAATTCTGAGCCCCTGCTGCCCCCGCGGAGCTTCGGCGCGCGCAAGTCGGCGGCGTACGAACCGGAGCCGCAACTTGAGCCCCTGATACCCCAGCGGAGTTTCGGCGCGCGCAAGTCGGCGGCGTACGAACCGGAGCCGCAACTTGAGCCCCTGATACCCCAGCGGAGTTTCGGCGCGCGCAAGTCGGCGGCGTACGAACCGGAGCCGCAACTTGAGCCCCTGATACCCCAGCGGAGTTTCGGCGCGCGGAAGTCGGCGGCGTTCGAGCCAGAACCGCAGCTCGAGCCCCTGATGCCCCCACGGAGCTTCGGCGCGCGCAAGTCGGCGGCGCACCTCTTGAATCAACCACAAATACAATCACCTATACCTCCGCCGCCCCAAGTGGGAAATATACAGCCCCTCGTTCAAGGTGTTCCCTATCCCGTCGTTCAAGGCTCCGTGCTGAACGAACCCACCTGCGACGAGTGCGTTGATATTCTCGCGGGCTCCAATGTGATGACCGAGAGCGAGCTGGCGCAGTCATCCGTGCCCGTGTGTCGCAATTTCTTCAAGCAATGCTCGAGCAACGACATCCAAATGTTGCGACGACGCGTTGAGATCCTGCGCAGTCTGCCCGCCGACAGCACCGACTACAAAGAGGAGCTCAAGAAGGCAAAGACGCAATTTGATACCTTAGAACGCGCCAATCGCGAGAAAATTCGCACCAGCGAAACCAACCTTCAACGCCTGCGCAACAACTACGCCGACGTCGTCTCTCAGCTGCGGCAGCTCACGGGGCAGCGCGGAAACTTGATGGAGCAACTCGCGACCATACGCGCGGAACTGACCGCCGAGAAGAAAAGGTGCAAGGAGAGGCTCGACAAGTGTTTCGCCGATCTCAGCGGACGGAACAACGACAACCGCGCGCTCACCGCCGAGGTCAAACGCCTCAAGGACGAACTGAAGCGCGCCACACAGACGGACGACGCCCAGAAAGTCGCCGAGCTCAAGGAACAGCTGGACAGCCTCAAGCAAATAACCTTGGACAACAACACTGCCTTTGAAAACGAATACAACAAGATAAGCCAGCTGCTGCGCGCCAAGGAAGCCGAACTTGCGGCGCTGCGCCAGACAGCCATGACCACGCAGGAGGCAGTCGCAAGTGCGCGCGACGACGTCAACGCCAAGCTCAAGGAAATGACCGACCTCCTAGCCAAAAAGAACGAAGAGGCACTCGGATACATACGTCGCATACTCAGCCAAGACACCGAGATTGAAGAACTCAAGAGCAAGTGCGCGGGCGCCGGCGACCAGAGCCAAGCGCTGCGTTTTCTCGAAGAAAGACTCAATGAGAAGGACCAAACTATCGCACAAATTAAAGAACGGGTTAAGAACGACACTTCCGAAAATCAGCGTTTGTTTTCAGATATACTAAAAGACAAAGATGAACTCAACAAACTCAACCAAGACATCGATGTAAAACTGAAGAGCGCCGAAAAAGAGCTCAGCGAAAAGGAGGCAAATATTGAAACGATGAATGCACAACTGGAGGACGCGATGTACCGAGTGCAAAGAATAACTGAGGAAAATAAAAATTTAAACTCCAAACTCTCAAGTCTCTCGACGAATCCTGAAATCAAGGATCTCACCAACCAAATTACACAAACGGACTACAACATTAACAAAGTGGACGACATCATGAACAACTATTACAATATGACAAAAGTGCTCAATGACATAAAAAATAAAAAACTTCTCAACAAGAAAGATGAACGGGAGTTGGCACGTATTGACGTTAATTTAAGAGAGATTGAATTAAATAAGCGCCTTAACACACAATTCTACAAAACAGAATTGGAGAACGAAGCATCCGCGACATTTAACCGCGAAGCCTGCGACGCCTTATACGCTTCCAAGAGTCTTTCAAACAAAGACGATGTTGATGGACTACTTGAGACATTCAATAACATTAAGCTCGCCGAAGATCCAGGTAAGGCCAAGGAGTACGCACCCCTGCGTTTTTGTGCCGAAAAGTTTCCGATTCAGTCTGCATCCTACGACAGCACAAACGAAACTGTCTTTTACGACGCAATGGAGGACGTCCAACCACCCGGGGGCGACTCGGAGACCGAAGCTGTCGGATATTTCGCTCAACCACCTGAGGGTGAATCAGAGACCGAATTCGACGAATCTTTTGCCCAAACAACCAAGGGCGACCCAGAGACCGAAAATGTTGGATATTTCGCTCAACCACCTGAGGGTGAATCAGAGACCGAATTCGACGAATCTTCCGCCCAATCAACCGAGGGCGACTCAAATACCGAAGTTGACGAATCTTTCGTTCAATCAACCGAGGGCGACTCAAATACCGAAGTTGACGAATCTTTCGTTCAATCAATCAAGGGCGAGTCAGAGAGTGAAGCTAACGTAACTTTAGACACACCCCAAATCAATCGTCAAGTAATCAACCCTTCAAAAATAACAAGTCCCTTTGAGCTAGCAAACGCAGTAGATTTAATGAGAGACAATCATCGGGCAAAAATGAACGAGTTGCGGACAAAATACGAAAATTCCGTTTTGCTCAATAAAGAGCTTAGCAGGAGACGCAAACATATCAATGGCGATGACGAAGACAAAAATGACGGTTCAACGAGGAATAACACCACGAGGCGCCGGCGCCGCGCGACCGCCACTTATTTTTGATCAATGACAAATAGGTCTCTTGATACATCAAGAGACATCACAACCGATGCGGGGCTTGAACCGCGACCACGGACACGCGACGTTGCGCTATGCGAAGCGAACTAATCAACATAATTTACGTTTCCTACTCAACATCGTAGTAGCGTCCGATGTAGTCATCTATGTCTTCGTCCAGCGGTTCTTCAGTCATCACCACCGGATTATTGCACCGCATTCGCATTCTCTGGCGAAACGTCCTGAACACGTACAGCAGAATGAAGGCCGCGCCCACGCCCAGCGGCACGAAATAGCTCGTCTGCGCACTCTGGCTCTTGTCCCCCTTCGCCAGCACCCAGCAAATCACGCCCGCCACGAACGCCCCGCTGCCGATCACCAGCGCCAAGTGCTGCCAAAACTTGTTGTAGGGCATGAACATCATCAGCCCCACTCCCAAGGCGAAGGCAAACACCGCAACCTTCATCAGCGACAACGACGCGACCACAAGGTCGGCGTCAGTGGACGACGCCGCGCCCGCAACGACCTCCTCCACCTTGAAAGGAAGCAGCACGACGATCAGCGCAACCACCGCCAATAACTTATCCAACATTTGAACGCTCATTTATTATACCAAATGTTATTTCTACAAAAATCGCCGCCACTTTGCGTTGAAGCGCCGCAGCTCGTCCACCCACACCTGCGGCGCCTTGTACCGCGCCTCCGAGCGCAACTCCCGCTCCCGCTCCCGCCGCTCCTCCTCCTGGTGCTCCGCCAAGACGAACTCCTCGCGCTGCCGCGAACGACGCCCATCTCTGCGTTGGTTGGTTGGTCGCGGCGCCGCGGGCTTGGGGCGGTCGTGGCGGTCGCCCTGCTTTGCGTTCTTACCAGATCTCTTTGTCATCATCGTTCGCGCGTGCGTGTTTAGATGCCGCTGCGAACGATGATGACGGCTCAGCAACCGCTGTAATTCTTTTGGAAAAATTAAAATTTTATTTTCCGAGAGAAATCCAACTTCGCTCGCGAACCTTTGAAACGATGACGTCACAGGTCGTCTTGGGCGTCCTCCAAGTAGTCCTGGATCCGCTGCGCCTCGGGGGCGGGGATCATCCTCTGGATCTTCATTGCGATTTCCACGGGGACGCTGTTTTCCTCCATGATCAACTTGAGTGTGGTTCTTGCCAGGAGGTTCATCGTGCGGAGCTGCGTGTTGAAGTCCTCGTTGTCGCCGTATCGGAAGTAGAACATGTTGATGCAGGCGTTGAGCGCCGCGAACTCCACGTTGGCTTCGGACGCCACGCCGAGGACGAAGGGCGCCGCGTTGTCCGAGCCGAGCAGCGTGCAGCCGTCAAAGGCGAACTCACGCACGACCTGGATCTCCTCTCCGCCGCTGGCGGCGAGCAGGTTGCGGCAGTTGGCGAAGGCGAAGCGCCCGATTTCAGCGAGCGATGGCGGCAACTGGACGTACGCGAATCCGCAGTTCATGAAGGTCTCGTTGTCGATGGTCTCAAGAGTGGAGGGCAGGGCGACGCGCGTGAGCCGCCCGCAGTCCTTGAACGCCTCCTGGAACAGGCTGAGCGTGCCTTCGCCCAGCTCGACGTCCTGCAGGCTGGAGCACGCGAGGAAGCACTGCGCGCCGACCTCTTCGGCCACGAGGCGCGCGGTCTCCAGCGCGGGGCAGTTCGCAAACGCGGCCTGACCCAAGTAGGGGCTCTGGAAGACCGCCTCACGCAAGCGCTGGCAGCCCTCGAAGCAGAACTCCCCGATGTGCGAGAACTCGCGCCACGGCAGGGTCGCCAGCCCGCACTGGCTGAAGGACATGTTGCCCGCGAAGACCGGCTGCTGCCCGCCGGCGACGCGCTCGAGGCGCGCACATTCCGCGAACGCCTCCTCTTCAATCACGCTGCACGTCGCGGGCAGCTCCACGGACAGCAAGCTCAGGCAATTCCGAAAGCAATGTTCGGGCAACAGCGAGAAGGCGGCGCCGCGGAAGGACACGCTCTTCAGGCTCGCGCAGTTGCGAAACGCGGCTTCGTCAATCATCTCTATCGTGCGACACACAAAGGTCTCCAGGCTGCTTCCTTCAAACGCCGATTCGCGAATCGAGCCGAGGTTCGGCGGACACCGAAACAGGCGCAAGTAGGCGTTGAAGAAGCAGAACTCGGGGATCTCGGTGATCTGGACGCAGCGCGACGCGTCAATCTCGTAAGTGTTCGTGAGGAAGTCCGGCATCTCAATCAGGGACGCGGGCAGGACGATACGTGCAAAATCCCCGTACTCGTACGCGTCGGGGTCGAGCTCTTCAGTGCCCTCGGGAATGACTAACTCGTTCATTTATTAGGAGCTCAGTAGAAAAAAGTGGGTTGCAACAAGGCGTCGAGGGTGTGGATGATGCCGTTGGTGCACTGGGTGTCGAAGGCGGTGATGGTCGCGTGGGCGTTCACGCGCGTGGTGTCGCTGATGGTGGAAAAGTAGAGGAACTGCCGCCTGTCGTAGCTCTGCATCTGGAAGAAGGGCGTGTCCTGGATAAGCTGGCGCGTGATGCGCCGGTTCAGCAACGACAGCTTGACGAGGTTGACGGCGAAGATCGAGTCCAGCGAGGCGACCGTCTGCTCGTTGAAGCCGAGCGCGCGGAGGTGCTCGTCGCTGGGCGCGAAGAGCGTGAAGTCCGCGGCGGGGTCGTCCAGCTTCTCGGCGAAGCCCGCCTTCTCCACCAGGCTCGCGAAGAGTGAGAATTCCTGCAGGAGAACCGACATGATGCTGTGGCGGCGGTAGTAGTGCAGCGGGAGCGGACCCTGGAGGTCTCTGAAGCTGAAGGTGTGCGTCATGTTCAGTGGCTGCGAATCAGGAGTGATAAAGCTCATTTATTGTATGGTTCTTGATTGTGTTGAGGCGAAACGACGACGAATGTTTAAAGCTGTTCATGCTCACGTTGCAGACGAACGGGCGGCGCGACTCGTTGTAGAAGCACAGCGGCTTCGGGCGGGCGCACCCTTGACATACTTAAACACACATGCTGATCTTGATGATTCCACTTCACATCAAGTCAGACCAACCGCGCACAATTCGCGTGAAGCTCAGTGCCTGGTTTTGCTCCTCCGCCGACCTCTGCAGGCTGTGGAGCAAGATGACACCAGGGCGCAGCCTGAAGATGGCGCCGCGCACTGGACTTGAGATCATCTTTACCGACACCGAGCCTTGCGACTACCACCTGGTCGTACAGCGCGCGAACGACGCTCAGCAGCCGCCGCTGATGAAGACCATCATGCTCCAGATGGAGACCTGGGCGACCTTTGGACCGCCCGGCGACTACTTTTACTTGGGCTCTTACGATCGCGTTCCACACGTTGCCGAGTGGCACCTCGCGCAAGACTGCGATGAGCTGCTCCAGTGCAGCCCAGCCAAGAGCAAAGGAGACGCGATTTCGGTCATCCTCTCGGATATCTGCTCTAATGAGATATACAGACACCGGATCGCCTTCGCGCACCTCCTCGACGACCACTTTGAGGTGGACAAGTACGGCGCAGATGCCGACGCCGCGAAGGGCGAGCCAGCGTGGCGCAACTACCGCGGACGTCTGCCGCCGCACACCAAGGACGAGGGACTGATGCCGTACAAGTACACGTTCAACGCCGAGAACGCCGTGGTGCACAACTACGTCACGGAGAAGCTGTACGACGGCATCTTGTCGGAGTGTCTGGTCTTCTACATGGGGGCGCCGAACGCCGCCGCGATCGTGGACAGCCGCGCGTTCGTTCAGTTGCCGGTGGGCGACATGGCGGGCGCGCTGGCGATCGTCCGGCGGAGCGTCGCGGACAACGAGTACGAGGCACGCCTGCCCTTCATCCGCGCGGAGAAGGCGCGCATCGTCCGCACAATGTCGCCGCTGGCGGTCTGTTGTAGGGAGGTTTTGAAAGCGAAGCGGATTTACGAATAAACATTGTGATTTTTGTGTTATGCCATAAGACAAAAACAATATTTAAACTTTAATCTCGGGGTCAGTCCTGACTACCGAGTAGTATTATCACGAGACCATCTCGTGATTATGTAGCGTTAAAGAAAAATAGATAATAGTATGAACGATGAAGTATGCTTTGTAAGAAGTCTTCCACTTAAGAAGGTGATTACGAACCATAAAGTTTTGAGGAAAATTGAAGAATTAGTGTGTATAGTAAATGATATAGTGCGTGAGACCTATTGTTTCATTCGGGCGTTTTTTATCTACACTCTGGCTCTCAATAGACCACCTCCACTAATTGATAAGAAGTTCGTGCGTAACGTGATTTCTACAATAACACAAGTCTCATCCAGAGGAAGGAAAACTACCGAGCAAGAAAGCAAAGACGTAATCGTTGAGTTCTACGAGACCAAGTTTAAGCACACACAGAAGCAGAAGATACAGAAACCAAATGGACTATTGTTGGAATACGAAGTAGTCGGAATAATTACGGCGATCGAAAATCACATCAAGACCAAATTTTACGGCTATGTCTCCAAGTTAGTGTCGTGTAAAGTCCCTGACCGTAAAGAAAGACTACAAGTGATGGACGACTTGTTCAAAGGAACAATGTCAGATGGTAAGTATCAACATTTCGTCGCCGAGTACCAGAACATACACGAACTCTTCGCGGTGCATAAGTCGGAACCTCAAAGATGCCTTCCGATGATGTATAAGATATGTTGTGTGGTAAAGCAAGAGTGTCCTACTGCCAAGCTGTTCTCGTTTCTTCCGTTGCGCCATTCGCTCGTTCCTTGCTTCATTACTTTCGCTCGAACGACCTTTAAGGACATCTTCAAGAGTGAAGATGAGTGGACTGCTATTTCCGGCGTAGTATCAGAACTCTTCAAGGCGAAAGATGGATTTAATTTCTCCTCTATAAAGACTAATGGAGTCGGATGCTCCGTGGTATTCACTAAAGGAAGGCACCGAAAGAAGAAGAAACAAAAGACAGGTGAGATATATTTTGATGATCTGACAGCATACGACGAGTTCAAGGACAAGAAGATAGTTGCTATAGACCCAAACAAAGGGAACTTGGTGTACTGCTTTGACGGAGAAAGAACCTTACGGTACACCCAGAACGAGCGGCGCTTCGTCAGCAAGAAGAGCAAGTACAAAGAAATACGGCGAGATGTAGAGAAGAATAGCGGTGCCAAGCTCAAGGAACAATACGAGCTGCTTTCTGCTACGAATTCCAAGAGCACAGACTGCGACGAGTTCCTACGTTATGTAGTTGCAAAGAACAACATGGTAGGAGAGATCGGTGGTTTGTATGAGCGCGTAGAGTATCGGAAGTTGCGGGAGAATGTGAAGATCAACTTGAGGAGAAGCGAAGACAAATTCGTCCAGAAGTTCAAGGACACTTACGGTAAGGACGCTGTGATTGTGTTTGGTGATTGGGAGGAACGAATGGGCTTCCTCCGAGGTAAGGAGCCGACGAAAGGCAAGAGTTTGCGTCGGATGTTTAGGAAAACAGGCTTCAAAGTGTATCTACTTGATGAGTTTAGAACGTCGAAGATTTGCCATAAGTGCCACGGAGAGAACCAGTACAACTTCACAAACAGGAAGGACAAGCGACCATGGAAGAAGGAGAAGTTGCAAAAAGTATGGGGACTATCCCGCTGTACGAGCGGTTGTGGTAGGATCCATCAGCGCGACTTCAATTCCGTCTCCAACATCCTTTCAATATCAAGGAGTTGGATTTACGATGGAATACGTCCTTCAGTCTTCTGTAGATCCTCAAGTCTGTGCGGGAACATACACCCGATATTGGCAGACGATCCAAATATAGCCTTCGGAAATCCCGAGACCGTCAAAATACTCCAACTACCGAGTATTAAGGACGAACCCCGAGATTAAAGGTTATAATATTTAGTTATTTGCTACAAAAAATATAGTCTTCGGATTCTTTCAAATCTCCAATAAAAACCTTGTTTGGGGGAGCACTAAATCTGTTCGTTAATTGTTGTC
>Ga0255175_1000207_pt1 | contig 35343 bp, 32 predicted proteins | sample Atl_Atl_RepC_8d_FD_183628 | JGI IMG/M metagenome (GOLD analysis project Ga0255175, IMG submission 183628) | Freshwater microbial communities from Altamaha River, Georgia, United States - Atl_Atl_RepC_8d | ecosystem: Environmental > Aquatic > Freshwater > River | place: USA: Georgia | collected...
ATATCACCATTTGCAGGTGCTAAACTTGAAGTTTGTCCATCTGTAAAACTTGCTAATCTTAAAGATGATGAAGTTATTACTACAGCGTTTCCAGCATTCAAATTAATATTAGTTGCTGAGTAAATTTCAGGAGTGCCAGGAGAAGTTACAGTTATAGCAGATGCTGTAATTGAACCACTAACTCTAAATGAACCAGTTACATATAAGTCACCTTGCGCAGAATAGTATGAACCAGTTTGTGCAAATACACTTGAACCACCACCACCTACAAATGGAACTCCATTTTGATATATTGAACCGGTCAACCAAATTGAACCAGATAAAACCATTCCACCATCAACCCACATAGAACCAGAATGAACTATTCTACCATCTTTAAATTGAGTTCTTCTTTGTCTATCTTTAATATAGATAGGTCCACTAAGTGCCGTATTATTTGAACTACAATAATAAATTGTTGTACCAGGTATTGAACCAGAAGTATTATATGTTACAGTTCCAGCAGTTGCTCCATTATTATTAACACCACTTACAGTATTTCCAGTTCCCGTTGTAACTGAAGTTTTTATGTAGAATGGATGTGATGCTGCGTTTACATTGAATATAATAGTATCACCATGATAAACCCACAAATCAACATCTTCACCTCTTTCTAATGTTGGGTCATTTGAAGGAGTAAATACATATCCACTGTTACCATTATTTACAACACTCCAATCTCTAACCATTGATTGAGATACAATAAAATCTTTGAATATACCAGAAGATGATTGTACAAAACCTGCTTCAATCATTTGTTGAGAACCTGTTATCCAACCAATATAAGATGCTGATGAGAATGATGATGCATTACCGCCCGTTAATGATACTATTACACCGTTTGAACCAGAAGGAGTGAGTGTAACACTTCCACTAAATGAAATATCAGTAACACCATATACAGCAGTGATACCACCACCATCTCTAACCCCTATTTGTTGAGTAACCCCAGATGTACCAGATGAACCAGCAGAACCATTTGAACCGCCAGAAGTTCCCGATGAACCGGATGTACCACTTACACCAGGAGAGCCCGATGTACCAGAAGAACCTATTGCAGATGTACCAGAAGAACCCGATGTACCAGGAACACTACTTCCAGATGAACCCGATGTACCACTTGTACCAGCTCCAGATGTACCACTTGTACCAGGCAATCCAGAAGTGCCGCTTGTACCTGATGTTCCATTACCGCCTGCACCAGCAGCTAAATCAATTGATACATCACCACTTCCTAAATTAGAAATAGTAAATTTATCACTAAAATTAAGTAAATCAACAGAAGTAATAGTTGTAGCACCTCTAACTACTGATAATGATGCTGCTCCACCGCCACCACCTAAAGATGATGTTGCAATTTGAACAGTGTTAGTAGCTCCACCGCCACCTACCCAAACATATCCTTCTCTTAGTGATGCAGTTAAAGGTCCAGAAGTTGCTAAACCAGATGCTCCACTAACAATACCACTTGCGTAAATTAATCCTTGATGATAAGTTGAACCAGTTACTTGTAATGAACCACTAATAATAGCAGAACCAGTATAAGGGAATGATGAACCACCTGCACCACCTGCACCAAATCCCAATGCGGTAATTTGTGCTGCTCCAGATATTAAAGCTGCTGCTTTCAATGATGCTGTGTATGATTCTATACCATTTATTTCGGCTCTTATTGAACCAGTAAATGTATTCAATGAAGATGTTGCAAGATTGATAGAACCAGTTACAGTTGATATTGCTCTATTAACCAAATCTTGAGAACCTGTTTGTTGAGCCTGTTTAAGTATATGAGCATCAATTGAATTAAATGTTGTATTATAAGAACTAGTTACAGTTCCTATCATAGAAAAAATAGTTACAGCTGATGCTGTAAATGATAATATAGAACCAGTATGAAGGTTTATTGATGCTGAAAAAGATTGTAATGATGATGTTGCTTGTTGTATTCTAGGAACTAATTCTACTCCCGCTAACGTACCATCAAGACCAGATGTACCACTTACTCCGCTTGTGCCGCTTAATCCGCTCGTACCACTCACCCCACTTGTGCCACTTAACCCCGATGTACCATTTACGCCACTTGTGCCGTTTACACCAGATGTACCGTTTACACCGGATGTACCGTTTACACCGGATGTGCCAGATACACCGGATGTACCATTTGTACCAACTATACCGGTTGTAAATCTCCATCCAACTGTGTTTGTTGATGGATTGTATGCTAAAAATTTATCTGTTAATGTATCATACTCTAATGATGCCGATGTGAATTTTAAACTACCAGAAATCAATGCACTTCCGGTAAATTGTCCACTTAATGTACCTTGTAATGTAGATAAATTAGCTACAGAAGCAGAAACTGCTAAAAATGAACCAGTCATTAATGCGGTAAACGAACCCGATGTTTCTTCTAACACCGTAAGGTTTGCATCCATTTCGTTTGCGGTAAGGGGAGAGCCCTTTATGAGTCTTTTAGTTATTGCCATTTTATATTACCTTGTATAATTCGAATTGTTACACAAGTAAATATAAGACTAATCAGATTTAGGATTATTCTACTTAGATTCGGTAGTTACGTTGTCCGGTTTTATTTTGAAACCATATGCTTTTTTTAGAACTTTTGGGTCAAATTTTAATTTTTCTATTGATTTTATACCCAATATATTATAAGTTCTATATGTTGATTCGTTTTGTGCGGTAAGTATTTCTTGTTTATTTCTCAAATAGGTATTAAAAAGAGTTTTACCATATTTGTCTGAATTTATGCAGAGTTCAAACAAACTTTCTGCTTTATCAAATTGTTCTTCTTTTAAACCTTTTTTTAATATACTTTTTAAGAAGTTTAAAAATTTAGTAGGATTGATATTTGTTATTTTTACACCAACAAGCTTTTTATCATAAACTCCCGTACAAAATATTAAAGCAGTTTCAACTCCATTAAAACTTTTGGTAGTACCATCTGTATATTTGTAAGAATTAATTCTGTATATTTCTTTTGGTAAAATAAGAGTTTTTCCTACTGAACTTTCTGAAATAAATAATTTTTTATATTGTTGAGTAAATGCCATTAATCAACTTTATTTAATTTTGGAATTTGCATTTTTGAGCTATTCACCTTTGGTATATTAAATGGAACTAATTTAGGTGCTGCTTTTACATAAGTATCTAAAATTTGAGTAAACTTATCATGCATTTTTTCCAAAGTAAAGTTTTTCAAAGTATTTTCTTTTAATCCAGCCGATTTTTCTAAATATGAATTATATTTGTTATATACATCATAAATTTTATTTGCTGCATTTGAATAGTTTACAGTAAACCATTGTGCTTCTTTCATACAAAATTGGTCTGCTGCAGATTCATCAATTTGAGTAAGTTGTCCTTCTAATAATACCGCATGTTCTGCTGGTAAGAAATCCATATGTCCGCTCCACCCACTAGCTATAATTGGTTTACCTGTCAAAGTAAATTCAGCCATTGGTCTACCATATCCTTCACCTTTAGCAAATGAAATCATTGCTTTAACTTTAGGATGATGGTATAAAGATGCCATATCAGTTTCTTCCAAATCACCATGTATCAAATATACAGATGGACACTTATCACCAAACGTTTTTAATACTTCATCAATTTTTCTACGAGTTTCTTCTCTATCAATTACACTAAAGCCGGCATGTGATGTTTTAACTAATAAAGCTGGTCTTTTTTCTTTTGGTAAGTATTGGAATACCGTAGCAAATGTTTTAATTGCCATACCAATATCTTTTCTATCTTGTCCCAATGAACCCTTTAACCAATGTCCAACTATTAAAAAACAAAAATCTTCTTTTACATTATCTAAAATAGATTTATTAGTTCCTTTGGAAAATATTTCAGTATCAACACCTTCAAATAAAACTTCAATAGGAGTGTTTGTTTTTATCTCACCAACAATTTGTCCAGTTGTTTGGTCTTTTTGTTGATATACAGTTCCACCTAAGTTACCCTTTGTAAATTCAGAAGGTACAATAATAAGATTCATTTTATTAGAACCGTCAATAAAATCTTTTGGTGCTATTGTTGTTTCAACTCCAGCAGTTATACCAATATTATAATGACCTTTTGGTTCAAATTCATTTGCCACCGAAACCTGCATAAATACATCAGGCTTCTCTCCAATCTCACCAATAACTCTTTCCAACATCCAAGCCCCAAATTCATCTTGATTACTAACTTGGTTTTGCGGAGTATTACCCCAACGAAGTGGAATAATCTTTATATCGTACTTATCCATCTTACGAAGCGATTTCATCAAATCTCTACAATGGTCACCATATCCGCTTCTAGTAAAAATAGGTCCCTGAAATACTAATGTTGGTTTATTCATATACTATAACTTATTTAACTTTAAATACCTCAAATCTTTGGCGAGGTTTCCAATTTTCAAATGTTGATTCAATTCCGTCAATTAAAGTTTGGCACATATTTGTATGTGATAGTCCAGCTTCATTGATAAAATGCTCTCTACCAATTAAAGCGTTTGCTTTTCTTTGTTCTTTTGGTGTGTTATATACTTTAAGAATTGCTTCAGCAACATCTTCAATATCAACTCTATCATCCCAAATATAAGGTGTAGGTACTGAACCTGCTAATGCTAATGCTCTACTCCAAACAGGTGTAGCCCAAGGACCAGGTTCTGCTTTACCTTCCCATTTTCTCCATTCATGTAAAGAACCAATCTTAATATAATCATCAGCTGTAAGTACGTTACCTTCAACTTTAAATCCACATTGGTCTTGCAATCCACCAGTTACGTTTACAATGATTGGAGTTCCAGCCATTACCGATTCTGCAGTTGCTAATCCGAATCCTTCGTTGTTAGCTATGTTGATTGTTACATCTGCTATATTATAGTTCCAATTTAATTCATGCTGTAATCTTCTCTTTTCTGAAAATATGATATTACAGTTAGGTGCTACTGCTTCAATTACTGCAGGCAAGTCAGTACCATTTTCATCAACAGGTTGTGTGTGCATTACTAATACACATTTATCTGCCTTTTCTTTACCAATCTTATCACAAAACTTTTGGAAAGCTACAATAACGTCTGCTGGTTGCTTTCTTCTGATATTACGATTGCTCCAATAAAGAACAAAATCGTATTCCTTACCACCTAAAATTTCTTTACGATATTCAGTTGGTACATCTTCTGGTTTGTAGATATCAGTATTAATACCATGTGGTACATAACTTACTTGCCATGGAGCTTTTGTTTTCCAAGTTGGTTTATCGTTTCTTTGACCTATTCTACTAATGATACCATATGTTTGTCTTGAAATACATCCAATCCAATCACAACTTTCATAGTAATTACGATTGTACATTGGGTCTGGTAAATCATCCCAAATTGCGTAGAATAAAAGTGGAATATTTTGTCTTATTTCATGTTCGATATCATACAACCATGTCCAATAACGAGGGTCAGTAAAGTGTAAGATAGCATCAGGTTGTTCTGCGTTAATTAGTTGTCTAATTAAATCAGCGTTACCATATCCATTCCAAGGTAAAATCTTTACACTAGCATCTGCGATTCCATAATTCTTTTGAATATCTTCGCTTACATCTAATACTCTACCTTGCTCTGGGTGGTTAATTGCTGCACCTACCTGAAACCAATCGTATTTGTGAACTGTCCCTAATACTAATTCTTTGGACATTGTAGCGATACCACTCGCCATTCTTAAATCATCTGAAAGTAACAATATTTTTTTCTTTGCCATAACTAATTTTAAAATTGTGAACCTGAAATTTGTAATTGTAAATACTCATTCATTTCTTTACGGAATTCTTCATCTTTAACATATCTTTCAACAGTTCTATTTACCAACTTTTGAAGGGTAACATCGGAATCAAAAGATACTTTTTTAAATGATGAGTAAACATCTTTCAAGATTTTCACAGTAGTAAGTTTTGTGTTTTCTTGATTCATTGTAATTTTGTTTATATATTTGTATATATAAGTATATTACAAAAAGAAAAAACAATAAATTTTAAAGAACTTTTTTTAAGAAGCTTTTCCATCACAATGCTTTCCTAAAAATTCGCACCATTTACAATTCTTTTTATTCTGACCAGGTACTTTTGGAAATTGAATATCTTTGAATGTACCATCATCATTAAACACAGTATTTATAAATTCCATAAATTCATCATGTGCTTTGGTAACAGATGGTGCACCATGCGATGGAGCGTGCTTTGATATATAAGGAACTGGAAATGCTGAATCTTCAGGCAACTTCCTTCTCATAATTTGATATTCTACTCTAATTTTAGAAAGTGGAATATTAAATAATTCTGAATAATATTTTTTATACAAAAGGATTTGTGCGTTTTTGAACTTATCCGCCTTTTGATATTGATTCCAACCCATTGTTGATGTTTTAAGGTCAATAATGATAATTGAATTCTCTGCCAAATCTCTAAGTACAATATCAATGAATCCAATAAAATGGACACCTTCTTTTATTTTAGCATTCAATGGAATTTCAATACCAACTAATTCAAATCCTGATTTAGAATAAAACTTATTAAGATTCTTTTTTAACCACTCTAATATTCTTCTACCATCACCATAGAATTCTTCTAATTCAATTTGCTCACAAGGAACACCTTCACTAAGAGCTTCTTTTTCTTTTTTGAAGTTTTCTTTTAATCTATCTAATAATAATTTATCCAAATCAATCTCATCGGCTTGCTTTTTGGATACACCATACATTACTGAAAGATAGTGTTGGATAGTTTCGTGCATTGAACTACCAAAGATAGTGTGAATGTTACCAGAACTTTCACCTAATTTATCTATATAATTTAACTTATATTGTTGCGGGCAGCTACTCCACATTGAGTACTGCGAAAATGATACTTTTGCCATAATGTAAAGATACGAAAAATAGTTGATAATACCAAAACTAAATCTTCAATTTTAGCTTTGTAATTTGTTTAGGGTCAGTACCATACATCTCACATATTTCTTTAATATGTTGTTTACCATTGTTTGTCTGATATAATATATGTACATATTCTTCTGCCTCACCCAAAGATACTTCATATTTTCTAGCTACCAATTCAATAACCCAACCTTCATACTTATCAGCTGAAGCTGGTTTCATATATTTCAAAAATGCTCTTTGTTTTGGAATCAATCCTATTAAAGCAAGATACATTGCTTTTGGTGGAGCTTCTTGTAAATATGGTTGTATATCTGCAATTGTAGTTATCCAATCAGGATTCATAGAAAGAAAACGGAGTATCATATAGTTACTCCATGTCTTTTTATCACTCTCATCAAGCTTATCCCAATACTTTGGGTCTTTGTGTTGAGTTATTGCGTTAAGATGGTCAAATAAACTTTTAGCCATTTGTAATATCTAAATCTAATGAGCGAGTTTCCGCTGCGGTTAATTTATCTTTTTGTTCTAATGCTCTTAATTGCACAGGTTTCATAAGTTCTTGCTCTGCTCCACAATCACCACAAAGATATACCTCAAAAGGTATCATCATATCCTGGTCACCACCATAAGCTAACTTAGATAATTTTCTCATCTTTATAGCTGGTAAAAATGTTTTACCACCACATTCACAAAATACAGGAACTGATGCTGATATATCTACCTTTGGTTGTGGTTGTTGTGGAAGTTCTCCTTGCCCAATAATGTTTGCCATATTATATTAATTTTAAAATTTCTATTAAGGTTGCAGCTGCAATAATTTCTTTATCAATTGCTACCGCAGATTTTGTTACACCATCACCCAATAATAAGATAACACCAGAAGTATTATCTCCAGCATATTCTTCTACCTTATCATAAAGGACTGTATATAATTCTGAAAAATCCGTTGCTTTACTATCAATCAAAGCTTGTCTAACTTTCATATATTTGTTTCGGTTATCATCTTTAGATTTTAATATATCAACAATTTTTAATTTATAATCATTTTCTAATAGATTTTGAACATCTACTTTCAATTTACCTTTATGTGAATTTAATTGACAAGTATTGATAACTTTACGAATATCAGGATAAGATGAATCAATGATTGGAACTAAATCCTTCACATCAAATTCAATACTTTCCGATTTCAAAATTTTACTAATTTGAATTGCTACGTCTTTTTTAGTTGGCGGTATAATCTGAAATGATTGGCATCTACTTTGAATTGGTTCGATTACTTTCTCTACATAGTTACAAGTCAAAATGAATCGGCAATGCTTACTAAATGTTTCCATTAAGTTACGAAGAATGGCCTGAGCGTTTTGTGACATATAATCAAACTCATCCATTATAATAATCTTATATGGTTTGAATCCCATCGAAGAAGCAAAATTCTTTACTTTAGTTCTAACGGTATCAACGTTGTTTTCATCTGATGCGTTGATGATAATATAATCACAATCTAATGAATTTACAATTAACTTTGCCAATGTAGTTTTACCAGTACCCGCTCTACCATATAGTAATAAATGTGGTACATCTCCACTTTCTAAATACCCAGCAACCTTTTCTTTTAGGTGCTCATTACCTACATAATCTTCTAATTTATTAGGTCTATATTTTTCCACCCATAAAGAGTGATTGTTTTCTTCTTGCTGATATTCAAACATAATTTTATTTTATTTTCCAGTTGAACCAAATCCACCTTCACCTCTTTCGGTATTTGATAATTCATCTGCCTCTACAAATTCAATTGGTGGGTAAGGTATAATCATAATTTGTGCAATTCTATCACCTACTTTGTAAAAATCATTTGGTTGGATTTCTTTAACTTTCATCTCATCATACATTCTTTCTCCACCAAATATTTTATTAAATGTAGCTTGTAATTCACCTCTATATCCGCTATCACATACTCCAACTGAATTACTCAATTGTAAACCAGTCTTTCTAACTGATGAACGAGGAAATATCAATCCCACAAATCCTTCAGGTATTTCTAATGCAATACCCATACCATATGTAATTTGTTCAGGCGTATCTGATATAATTGATGTTGCTACTAAATCCATTCCACCATCACCAGGTTTGGCGTATGTTGGAATTATTGCATTAGGATTGAGTTTCTTTATTTTCACTTCCATTTTGTAAGTTTTTAATTGCTTCTCTTTGTTTTTCTCTCATTTCTCTACCTTCATTGGTAAGTTCTCTAGCAAATATTTTAAATAATTTACCACTTTGTCCATTTTGAAAAGTAATGTATGAATTTTCAACATTAGTAATTGTAAAAATTACTTTTGGGTCTTCATTTTTATTCATTTCATCATCTGTCCACGCAAATATTTGTGGTTCATCTTCATCGAACTGAAAACACCATTCGCATTCTTCATACTTCTTTTGTGTTAGTACGATTGGTTCAGATTGTTTTGTTAAAGAACCATCTCTATTTGTATCAATAGTTAATACAGTTTCTTTTTTTGTTTTTTTGCTTTTTGCCATATTGTTTGTTTTTATCTTCCTACTTCTCCTAAATACTTTTGCTTCATTTCTTCCCAACTCATACCAATAGCATCTATGTAAAATAAGTGTTCAGGTTTTAATCTGCCTTCTTCATGCAGTTTTGTATATCTACTTATAGCGTGTTTCTTCCACCATTTGTTAATGTAATCCACACCTTGCTTAAATTTATCTTTAAGGATTAATTGGTCTTCACTAATTCTATCACAAAGGAAATCCGTACCATTCTCATACATCATAGCCATATAAACCCCTCTTTTAAATCCGTGGTGATATTCAGTTGCCTTAATACCACACTCTTTAAAGATTTGCCCTAATATCTTTTGTTTGATACCACTAACAGGTCCGTTAGCTTCATATCCCATATTAGCACCATTACGAGCCCTTTCTTCGGTGATGTTATCTCTATACCAATCTGCACGATTTTCTTTTAACCATTGATGCCAAGGGTCATAATACTTATCATCCGGCTTAATACTAATCTTACCAGCTGATTCACCTAAAGTTTTGAATAAAGGAATACCATTGTATTGGGAATGTATTCCGTAAAGAGAAGTTGTACCTACTGCTATAAGTACATTATCATATTTTGTTTTCCAATAATTTCTAACTTCAGGAACAGTAGTCATCATAGCGATTAACTTACCACCTAAGAAGTTATACCCCAATGGTTGAGTACATACAATAGTGGAAGCAATTGTTGTACAATTCAATTTACCTTTTTGAAATTTATCTTCTTTTGTCCAACCAATATAATTATCTCTTACACCCAATGCGGTTACATCCGATGCTAATGATATTTGTCCTAATAGTTTACCACTGGTTCTATCCTTTACATTAATCTTCACATTACGACCAGGGTTTGCTGTAAAATCCATTGTGTGAATCATACGTCTTACCGCTGCCCACTTAGTAGATTCTTTGGCATCTTCCACAATCTCAACGTAAGGGTCTAACGATTCAATTTCTTTTATCGTTAGCTCCTTATCATTGATATTAGTTGGTTTCCATTGAGAGTCATAATAAGATGCTATTTGGGCTTTAGCCTGAATCATTGACGGTTCTTGCAACTCCACCCACTTTTTGTATAGTGTTTGTTCTTGCACAGACATCGTCATTAGATAGTCCATATTTTCTTTTAACTTTACCTTTTCGGTTTCAAAGTCAAAGACAGGTTTTTGTGGTTCAGTATCCCAAAAGCTCATAATGATTATTTAATTTCTACTAAGTAATAGTTTGAAGTGTAATCACCATCGGTAAAAGATGCGTGTGCTAATCCTTTAGATGAGATTTTTAATGAAGATGATTTAGAACCTTTATTAGCAGTTAAAATTGCTTTCAAATATTTTGCTGAGAAAGCGATTGGTTCAATATCTTCTTTTGCTGTTGTTTCTACAGCGATTGAAATTCGGTTTGAGTTGATTGAAGAATAACCCAAAATGATTTCTGCTTTTTTATCTTTTACAGTAAATGTAAAAGTATCGGCATCAGCCAATGCACCTTTTGATTTGATGAACTTATTTATAAAGTCATCATTCAAAGTTACTTCTGCATTAAATGGTGGAAGTTGTTTTAAATCAGGTACTGCAGGAATCACCGATGGTGCTGCCAACATATATTGTACCTTAGTTCCTTTATCAGAGAACTTAACTGCTCCAGTTACTTCTTCAACTGAAATAGCTTCATCCAATACACTCAACAATCCTTTTAATTGTGATGTAGTATAGATACCAAATTCACCATTTGGAAAATCTTTCTCTGCTACAGTAACATCACCCAATAAGGTTTTGTCATCTGAAATCATTCTTACCGAAAGGTTTTTATCATCAGCTTTAATCATAACTGATTCAATCTCACCACCGAGGTTGTAACGATTGATAAAACCATCAAATTTACTTTTGTTCATAATATACTTTTTATAGTTTAATGTTTAGAAATACAAATATACGAATTTATTTTGAATATACCAAATTAAAATGCAAAGAATTTCTCAGCTGTTTTTGCAGCGGATAATACCTCACCCCATCCCAATGCTCCATAGAAGTCCTCTAACTTCTTCAATAACTCCCTTTCAAAGATTTTATCATAATCAATATATTGATTTACCAATTCCATAATTTCAGGTGCATCGTTATATCCTTTAAATCCAAGTCCTTCCAATCCATATGGGTTTTGTTTTAGATATACCCACTTAATCTTATCACCATCTTTCATTGGTTCGTATTTAGATGGACATTTAAAGTGTACCAATAATTGATTATGTGCAATTGCTGCCTTAACATGCGCAGGAGTTGCTGATGCAAATTGGAACATCGCTGTTTGGTCTTTCTTTTTTGGTAGGTATTTAGATAATTCCTTTACAGCGGAGTTTTTAGCTATTGAAGTAACATCCATCGTTACTAATGCTTTTTTGAAAGCCTGTATTTTATCTGTTAATATTTCTTCATTATCACCTTTTAGAATTTGAATGAGTACCTCACCCATAAACTTACGAAACTCAGCCGGATATGATGAACGTACTACGTCCAATCCCTTAACATCTAATCTATCCATTGGAATACCATTCTCTGCAATAATCCATTGAGCGTATCTTTTCTTAGCAATCCATATACCACTTCGAGATACAAACTCTTTTTTAATTTGGAATCGGTGTTTTTCTTTCGCTACATTGAATATCTTTTCAGCTAATACATCATAAAAATTATTTAAGAAATCTTGCGTTTCACCGGCAATACTATCTACTAATAGTGCAATTTCTTTATCTTCTTTTGTTTTCCAATCAGGGAATCTATGGTCTAAAATAGGAACTGCTGAAAAGAATACCGAATCAGTATCAATGTAGATGTTGTAATCACCGCCTTTTGTTCCTAATTCTTTGTTGTATTTAATATTAGCCATATCCGCAGTTGATTTAATTACGGTCTGACCTGTTAGTGTTACAGCCTCAGCGTTATCCACATCATAGAATCGGAAAGCAGGTAATCCCAATACTCCATATAAAGAGTTCAATAAGATTTTTTGTACAAGCTGTCTTTTCTTATAGAAAGCATACTTGTCTTTATCACCTTCCTCACCATACTTTTTTTCTAACTTACGGAATTCCACACGCTGATTGAACCATAAATCCAAAATATCAGGGATACAACCGGGCTTATCAGTTTTATATAATACACCATTTGATGCTACCGAACATTTAGCTTCTTCAAATAGTTTCTTTAAGTTTTCTTTTGTAATTTGTCTATCACCGATTGTGTACATATCCACCTCACCCTTCATAAATTTTTGTGCATCCCAATCATTAATCTTACCAATCTTAGTTTCAGGACTGATGTTTACAGTCATAATGATTGATGGATATAGTGATGTCAAATCCAAGTCATAAATCCAATCGTACTTACCAACAATAGGTGCCTTCACATAAGCTCCAATGAACTTTTCTTCATTGTTCTCTCTAATGGCTTCCATACGTTCTTGTCTATCCGCAGGTTTGTTTGGTGCTACAATATTTTTACGTTTAAGGTAAGTAAGCATTGCACCCTCTAAGTATTTAGATGAGTAAACAAAATCTTCATAAGGAACGTGACCGGCATGGCATATACCTCTACACAAATCAATAAATTGTAATTTTCTATCTAACGAAACTACCAGGTCAACGTCAATTAAGTTATACTCAATAAACTTTTCAATATCTTCTTTGAATAGAATATCTAAACTACCTTTATATTCAATTTTACCACGTCCCAATTCTTTCATTGAGATATTATCCAATCGGTAGTTATCTAATTCTGAGTATGTGTATGTACGATACAATTGTAGGTAGTCCAAATAAGATACCCCTGCCATAAAAAATCTCTTACGATATGGTGACCAAAAACATTCACCAATTGGAGATAATCTATTAGCGTGCTTAGCACCCAATAATCTTTTAATGCGATTGTATAAGTAAGGAGTATCAAAGTAATCAATGTTCCATCCCGTAACAATTGTTGGATTGATATACTCATATAATTCCAAATACTTTAGAATCATATCTCTCTCATCACTAAATGGAATTACAGTACGATTACCCGTCTTTCTTTCACTTAACTTACCAGCCTTATCCATAATTAAAACCCAATAATGGTCAGTTGCCCCATCATGTAAACCTATCGCTGTAAGTTCATTCTCTGCTTTCTCAACATCAGGCAGACCTGTTTCCATTTCAACCTCAATATCATATGTTAAGGTAATATGTCCTTCTGATGGTATATCCGAATCGGTATATGTATCAACTAATACTCTAGTTGTTTCAGGCACATCACTTTCAAATAATTCAGGATCATCTTTTTTGAATTTCCATATCTTAGTAAGTCTATCACCATAAAGGGATACATACTCACCTCTATCAGCTTTCTCATAAGCATATCTACTATATGGGAATGTGCGGTATCCCAATTTGTCATCCCAAATGTGCACTAAATTCTTTTCTCTTTGATAATAGCAGTTTTGATACATCTATTCACTTAATTTTTTATGTAATACAGAAAACATTTTTGTATCGTTTTCTGATAATTCATTTGCTCTTTTTAATGCTGCCAATTCTCTCTCACTTCTATAAGTATCGTCATCCAATATCTTATCAAGCAATTCAAACAATTCTTTTTGGTTATTAAAAAACATACCATTTGGGTCTATTTCTCTATAACAATCGGAATTATGAAATATCATAGGCGTTCCATTCATCATACAATCCGTTGCCGATACGCTCCATCCATAATTTGTTTGTAATGGTTGTATTCCTACCTTACACAATTGTAGCTTTTCATAATATTCTTGCTTTGATGCCAATTTTGTTATATCAAACCAAGGTAGCATTTTATCTTTCTTTTGATATTGCGGCACCCACACTTTGAAATCTTGCCTATGTTTTTTGTAAGCTTCCATATAACCAACAAACTTATTATAATTCTTATATCCAGCCGTTCTATGATTGAATACAATTATGTTATGCTTATTTGGATTTGGTTCTGATATGATTTTATCTTTGATTACTCCCAAATTCCAAACACATAACTTTTGGTCTAATTGCTTTAGTACATCATCGCCAAACCATTTTTTTGCTTCTTCAATAACTTTGTTCTTTTGGTCTTGTGTATTAATAAAGCAAGTATCCATTTGTAGTACACCCAATATTTCATTTGGTAGCCAAAGTTCTTTTGCTTTACCAGGTCTATTATCAATTCCGTTACAATGACTCATTTCCCACCAATGACAATACCCAATTATTTTTGTATCAACAGTTTTCTTATATCTACCAACCACATTCCAATCAGGCAAATGTGAATAGATAATATCATAATCTGTATTCTTTAATACCCCAACTAATTCTTCAGATGGAAAACATCTTTGGTTCATCATATCACCTGGTATAGGAACTTCAATTTGCTTAATGTTATCTAACATATTAAGCTTTGCACATACATTACCCTTTGGCATTATCACATACCAAAAATATTCACCATAATTGTTTAAGGCATTAACGTGATTGAAAAGGACATCCACAAAGGAGTCCTTTTCAATATTTGAGTAGTTAGTAATATTTGGTATTACTAATACTTTTCTTGCGTTATGGTAGTTTACAGTTGTTTCCCAGAATGTACTCATATTAGATTGATAACAATTTTCCTATTTTTTTAATTTGCTCAGCATTTAATCTACCAGATTTATTTTGCAAAGCCTTAACTAAATCATCATAATCCATACCAGATGATTTATCTCCATTACAATCAGAACATAGAATTTGTAAATTATCCTTATCGGTTTTACCATTACCCTTAACAGGTAAAATATGGTCAGCTTCAATTTCACCTCTAGTAATTTCTTTACCACAACCAGCACATTTATAATCTTGCTCAGCCCAAGCGGTAAGTACATCATCCTCATCAAATTTAGTTCTCACTTCACCAATAGTAATTCCAAAAGAATCTAAATTGAATTTGGATTCTATATGTTTGAGTATGAATTCATAGTCATCAATACGAGTACCACCACCAAATACCTTATTTGCTGAGTATTCTAATGCATCTACATCAGTAGATTCCGTTCCTTTACGAATAACTACTTTTCCGTTTTTGATTTCATATCGTTGGTATGGTTTATGTTTTACTTTAATACCACTAACAATCTTGTCAAATTCATTTACTAACTTTTTGTAATCTATTACAATTTCTTTTTTAGGGTATTGAGATTCTAACCATCTGAAGAACATACAATACTTTAACATTCTGTGTGCTGTCCAATATCCTTTACCTTTTCCTTTTACTCCAATTAATGAAACAATCATTTCATTAAGTTTCTTTAAGTCAGATTTAACTTTCTTTGAAATAGAAGAATTCAATCCGAATGTTGATAAACCAGCTTCAGTTGAAACTTCATCTTGCTTATATAAGTTGTTCCACGCATCATTACTACCTTCTTCCCATGCAGAATCTAAATGGATTTGGTAAGTTAATGCGGTAACAAACGCATCGGTTTCTCTCTTTATTCCTTTTAATGAAATTAAACTCATTTTACCACCACTATATTGGTTGAATATTCTATATGGAGAACAATCAACAGAACCATAAGCTCTACATAGTTTTGCAATTTCTGCATTGTATGCATTTCTACGTTCAGCTGCTGTTACTATATTAAGGTTGTTCAATGTTATGAATAGATTTCTAGCTTCCTTATCAGTTAAGTTATAATGTCTTACGACAAAGAAGTAATTGTTTTCCGAAAGGAATTTTGCTACAATTGGTTCATCGAACTGAATATCAGTCCAAGTTTTATTACCTAAATTATAACTCTTACCTTCAAACTCAAAGGTAAATCCTTTTGGGGTTTTTAATAAACCTTTGAAGAAGTTAAGGATTGTTCTTGTTCGGTGTCCACCATCAACAATTTCCCATTTTTTCTTTGCTGGGTTATATCTATGATGGATTGGTTGGATGAATTTACCGGTCAAGAAAGCAACGATTAATGCCTTTTGCCAATCATCACCAGTGTAACCTTTAGTACCATCTAATTTGGTATAAGGTCTTTGATATTCAGGAGACTTATCCAAAGTTCCTGCATTTTCTAAAGCCAACATATCAGCTCCAGAAATAAGTTGTGGTTCAGTATTAGAATCCACGCGATTTTGTGACAGTGTTTCATTCACTGCTTTCAGTTTTGATGTTTCCATCTTTTGATGCAATTTTATCCTCTCTGCTTGAGTTTTTTATTAAATTTATCCGCCTCTTTTTAGGGGCTACAGCGGTACTTCCCTCTATTTTGTTAAAACAAATATACGAATATTTTTCGATATTGCAAAACTTTTTTATAACTTATTGATTATCAACACGTTATGTATTACCAAAAATTGGTAGCACCTTCAGGTGCTTCGTATGTAGTTAAATGATGAACTATTTCAGTATTGAAAGATGCCGTATCTTTTGGATATGGTTTAATTTCATGCTTCAATCGTTTCATCAAATCCTTTTTTTCTTTTTTATCTTGAGCAAGTATCTGAACATATCTATGCTTTGGTGGTTCTTCCCTTCTCCAAAACTCTTTATATCCTTGCTTACCAATTTCTAATTTCAAATGGTCTAAGTTGCCACTACCCCACATTGAGAATACTGTCCTACTATGAATCCAATCGTATGGGTCTTTTTGTAATGATATACCCCAATTAGGCATCAATGCAATATCGGTTGATAATCCCTGATAAATCCAATTGGTAGCTTGATAAATTCCGCCTAAATGAGCTTGTCCATTATCAGCATATGAAAGTAATACTTTAATATTCTTATCATTTTCTTTTAACCATTTGAAAGATTGTCCTAATGCATAAGATTCAATATTAGAACCATAACCATCATCACAATATAAACGAGTTAATTCTAAAATGTTATCTTTGGTTAATCCTTCACAAATAGAAGTTGATGCCTTTGCTCCAACAGGAAAACCATAGATTAAACAACCTATAAGTTTATCACCATCAAAAGTACTAGAATCTTCAGCTTTATAGTAAATTCCAATTGCGTATCTACAAGCTGTCCAAGCATGAGTATAGTGTTTCTTTACAATCATATCTTTAGCGATACTCTTTGCTATTGGAGCAACATATACTTTAGATACATCACAATATTGTTTACCTTCTACTTTCATTATTACCAATACTTTTTACCATCTTTTTTAGCATCCTTCTTAGCATCAGCTGCTTTTTCTAAGATTGATTTTTTCTTTTCTAACTTTGCTTCCTTTTGCTGCTTCTTCATCATTTTATCGTAACCTGCTGGAAATTTGTTTATGACTTCTATTGGTCCATTTGGAAATTTCTTTAAATCATATTTCCAAATAGATTCAGTTCCATCATCATCTTTATAGGTTACTTCAAACTTTACAGGTTTATCAGGAGTTTTTTCAGGCCACCTTCCCATATATTAATTTTATACAAATATACGAAATTATTTTGAATCTACCAAATCTATCGGGTCCATCTTATATACCTCATCAATAATATCCAACTCTACTTTTGGATAGGGTAAGACCTCATGTTTAAGCGATTTTAAGAGTGCTTTTTTCTCCTTTTTATCTTTGGTTAGAATATACACATATCGGTGCTTACGTGGTTCTCTTTTAATCCAGAATGGGCTTGTAACCATTGTCTGAATTATCTTCGGGTCATTCGTTCCGTACTTTACATAAGAAGTCCGAGAATGATGCCATTCATCATCTTCACTCCATTTGAAAGACCAACTATCTGACCATCTGATTTTATTACCCTGATATATCCAATTCGTAGCTTGATATACCGTTCCTAAGTGCCCAGCGTTTGGGTCTGAATAAGATATTAGGGCTTTGATACGAGGTACATTAGTTCTTAACCACTCGAAAGTTTGTCCAACAAACCAACTCTCAATGTTACTACCATATCCATCGAATACGAATAGTCTTGTCAATTCTAATACACCATCTCTAGGAAGTAATTCGGAAATTGATGCGCCGGCATTTCTACCAACCGGGTCACCATAACAGGCTACTCCAACTAATTGTTCATTCACTCCACTAAAGAAAGAATGTTCTTCATCAGAAAGATAAAATAAGCCTATGGCATAGGATACCTTTGTCCATATCCCACTGTAATGGTTATTGACAATAATATCCTTTGCAATACTTTTATTTATTTCTCTTATTGAGAATTTAGATATGTCACAATATTGTTTACCTTCTACTTTCATAAGCTACCAGACCAAAATTCATTTAGATGCGCCCAAGTTTTTCTTTGGACAATCTTTATTACATTGGCTGGGGAAACTTTATTGTTCCTTGCAATCACCTTTACGTTTCGGTGACCCATATTCCATAATCTTCTGATGTTTAGAACTTGCTCATCTGTAAGTTTAGCTGCAGGATGAGTTTGTCCTCTTAAAATAGCCATGTAACCTTTATTAATTAATTTTATTTTAAACCTTCGTTAATAGCATTTGTATATGCAATTTTAGAAGAAAGGCCAGTAAATCTTTCTATTAACTGTCCATCTTTTTCAATAATTACAACTGGAATTGATGTAATATTATATTGTTGAGTTTCTTCTGGGGAATTATCAACATTATATTCCATATATGTTATTTTTCCTTCAAACTCTTTTACGATACTCTCTAATACAGGCTTTAGTGCTCTACAAGGACCACACCATTCTGCTCCAAATTTTTTAACTACTACGCTCATTTTTTAAATGTTTAAATTGTTCTTCTATCTTTATGTTTCCAGCTTCATGCTTTGGTTCGTAAGGACAGTGTCTACATCCACTCCCACAACAGTAGCCACGCTCTATGTGGTATTGTGGTGTAAACACTATCTTACTACCTTCAAAGTAATACAGCTCCTCTCTTTGTTTATTTAACTTCACAAGCTCCCCCTGCACATGCCAACTCACCACTTAAGTCAGTTGTATCTTCCAACTCTATAACTTTACTTAAATCAACATCATGCAATGTCTTCATAAGTTCTTCATACTTTTCTTTAGTACAATCTTCAAATGGTGCTTGAATGTAAGTTCCACCATCGTAAGGTAATACTGAAAGTCCGTTGTAGTATTCTTTATTTTCCCACATCCATTCACCAACTGCTTTCCACTCATGCTCTCTAATAGAAATAGTTGCTGATACATTATGTGTATTGTTACCGCTTCTATGACCAGGCTTAACCCACTCACTATGTACCTTCTTAACTCTTTCCAATAATTGAATTGGAGATTCAGTACGGAAGATTGAACCTTCTGGTGCTTTTTGTGGAATACCAATCACTGCCGTATCATGTGGTCTGAAATATTCATCTTCTACTAATTCAGGATGATGTAATAATAAGTGAGAATAAATTGATTCATTCTTACCAACTCTTACTCTACGAATATAATAATCATTGTGCCAAGCGTGAATACCAGATGATGTACCTAAAGTTAATGATGTTGTTCCAGCAGGCTTTACAGTTGTACATCTAGCTGAAGCGTTAATACCAATTAAATCTGCAACTCTTTTGTTTTCTTCTTTCACAACTTTAGCTGCTGCTTTCATATCATGCTTTAAAATAGCACCACTTCCAATACCTGTCATAGATACTCCAATTAGGGCATCCTTTTCAGTTGTTCTTTGCCAAATTGGTCTTAGGTAATGGAAATCAGTATATCCAGCCTGAAGTGTTCCAATAAATGCTGCTGCTTTAACTCTTGCTTCCAAATCAGCTTGGTCTGTAATATCACTTACGTTTACTTCACATAAGTTACAGAACTGATAAGGTCTTAATGCAATCTCACAACAAGGGTTAGTTCCCCAATCTTTATCATTTGATAAGTAGATACCAGGTTCACCAGCTCCACTTGCTTCAATTCTTTTCCAAAGGTCTAAGAAATACTCTTTAGTAATTTTATGTCTCATTAGGACTGCTGAGTTATTTGCTCTACCTCTTTGTGGGTTTGTTTCCCACCATGCACCACTCTTACAACTAATCATCTTCTCATCGGTTGCTGAGAATAATGAAATAAGTGCTGCTCTACGAATACCACCTGCTAATACTGCATCAGCGATATGGCAAATTATATCATGTACTTCAATTGGCTCTAATTTGTCACCATCGTTCTTTGAATCTAAGATACCTTCTACTTTAATCAAGCACTCTTTAAGTGGTTGAGGACCAGGTGCTTTACCGCCAGATGTAATCAAACGGGCTCCTTTTGGTCTAATATCTCTAAAATCAAATACAGGTTTACTTCCACCAAAAAAGTATGCTTTCATTAATACTAATACTGCATCTGCCCAACCTTCAATAGAATCACCAATAAGAAATCTTCTTGTCTTATCTGCATTTGGTTTTCTAATTTCAGGCAATTGGTCAACGTGATGCTTTTGTACAGAGTAACCTACACCCGTTCCACCTAATAGTAAGAACATAATTTCTGAGAATACTCTCCAATCATCTGCTGGAGCGAATGCGCAGTTATAAATTCTATTTGGTGAAATTTCAATTGGTTTACCAGCAAATTGCATTGAACGCATAGATGGTAATACCTTTTTATCATACACGAATTTATAGTTCTCTTTAATTTCTTTTTTTAAGTTTGGAAACTTCTTAATATGCATATCCATATTACGAGTAACCAATTCTTCCCATGTTTCTCTCCTTTGTAATTCCGGTTGGTACTTTGCGTACTTCATATACACCGTAATGTCTGATAAAATTCGTGTTGAAATGTCCATTGTTTTGTAAAAATTTAAATGTTTGTGAGTTTGATTTTTTTCAAGAAAACCTGAAAATAAAAAAATAAATATAAGGTCTCTCACCAAACGATTCAATTTTGTGGATAAAAAATCCACTTTTCTTTAATTTTTTTGGTGTCAAAATTCTAACCTATTAAAACATATGAAAAGGGGAGATGTACTCCCCTATCATATTAAGCTGCTTTTTGCTCTTCTGTTGAAGCTTTCTTATAAGCAGTTACTAATTTCTTCAACTCACCAATAGCTTTTCTAGCTCTTGATTTGTTTACTTTCTTAGTTCCATTGTGCTCTGCTTCAAATGTTGTAAACAAAGCCTTCATCTTTTCAAATAATTCTTGACTGTTCATAGTTTTTGTTTTTTAAAGTTTAACCTAACCCCGTATTGGTATTTGGTTTATTACCAACCGGCATTGCTTCCATATATTTTTTATGTAACAATTGTCTTTCCATTTCGGCACCATTTGCACTTTCTTTAGTTGCTATCATTCCATCTGCTGATGTTGCTGTATAAACATCCAAAGTACCATGCGTTGTATCCATCTTTGCTGGGAATGTGATACCATCCTGTCCGAATCTATTTTTCATAACATGCACCCTAGCGGTGTTGTTCAATTTATCTTTTGCTTTTCTACTCAAACTCATAATGAAATCGGCGTTCATTACTTTAGCGTAAGAATCTGCAATCTTATCTGCTTCAATAACTTCCGAATCAATTGCTGAACGATTTGTTTGTGATGCTGTCCAAACCGGCAATCCTAACTCACCACCCAATCCTCTTAAATCAATATACACACCACCTTGCTCAGCGTATGTACTATCGGTTTTGTTTGAATGTGATAATAACAAATCAGCGTAATCCACAATAACTAAATCGGGCTTATTACCGGCTGCTATCATCTTTTCTAAGTGAGCCTGAATTGTTTTTGAACTCGCTGCTTTCGGTGGGAAGTATTTGATTTTAAGTTTACCTCTTAGTTTTTTCAAAGATGATAATACTTCTTCTTTCTTATCAGCCAATTCATGCGATGCTATATGTGAGAATACTGTATCGTATCTTAATCCCACATATTCTTGCGATAATTCTAATGAGTAATGTACTACAGTCTTTCCAGCTCTTACAGCTGCTGCTCCTAAAGCACATAATACCCAAGTCTTACCAACACCAGAAGGTGCTACCACAACTCCCAATTCACCAGGTCCCAATCCACCATTCATCAATTCGTTAATACATTCCCAATCAGTAGCAACAGTATCTCTTTTTGTTTCATCATATCTTCTTTCAAAGTCTATGAGATAATCCATACCTAAATCAGAATCAACACCAACCTTCATTGCCTTATCAACCAACTCTTTGATTTTATCATAGTTGCCTGATTTTAGTAAATCAATTGATTGTACGATTACATTCTTTAAGTTTTGATTAATACAAAAAGATGTGAACTCATCTTTAATATAGTCTAAATCAGTATTACCAATTTGTCCATATACTTCTTTAAGTTGCCCTACGATTGTTTTTTGTAGAGATTGATTTTCAAGCTTAGATACTTGAACTTTGAATACATCCAACGAAGGTACTTTATTGTACTCTTTATGATGGGAAGTAATTTCTTCAACTATCCATTTATTAGCTTCCGATTCAAAGAACTTTTTATGGATGACATCAGAAAGTGTATCCATCATTCTTTCATCGGAAAGTAATGCTGCAATAGTTTTTGTTTGAAATGATTGCCCGTATTTTTGTAATGTATCTTCGCTGTGCATTTATATTAATGATTTACAAATATACAATAAAATAATTGTTTTACCAAATTATTTTACTATAATGTTTGTATATGTTGATTTTAACCAGTCATTAATATCCTTCCAATTTTGTAGAATCTTATACTTCATAGCTGCTTTTATGAAATCCATTTTGTCAAACTTTTTGTTTGGTTCATCAAAACGGTCATTAATCTTCAGCTTTGTGTTTGTATTTATATGTGGTTCTTGCAATTGCATGATTTGTCTATTTCTTAACACATCATTTTTAGCTGCAAGTATATCTTCATAGATTTTAGCTTCTCCCTTCTTATTTTCACATAGTTGAAAGAACTCATCAAAAGTAATTTCTCTATCTTCTGATAGTTCAGGAAATCTTTTAAGAACAGTCTTTAATCCACATCCTTTAACGCCAGGCACATTATCTGAATTATCTCCATCTAATGTTCTGAATAGTAAAAGATTTTGTGGATACATTCCCCATTCTTCTTTAACCATTTCTCTATTGTATAATTTCTTTTTTGTTGGTGAATAAACAAAAGTCTTTTCATCAACTAATTGTAAGAAATCTTTATCGGTAGAAACAATATAACATTCTTCATCTTCTGCTAAAACGTGCTTAGCTATGTGTCCGATTACGTCATCTGCTTCTATACCATCATATATCATTGTTGTAATAGGTAATGAATCTAACAGGTCATTCAACCAAACGAATTGACGTTTCATTGAAAGTTGTTCATCTTCTTGAGTCATCATATCAGGGTACTGACGATTAACTCTGAATCTATTCTTACCTCTATCAGCTTTGTAGCCTTCAAATAATTCTTTTCTTCCTTTAGCTCCACCCTTACCATCAAAAGCAAGGATAACTCTAGTAGGATTAAATTGGCGGATTTGACTTCCGATTGAATTTAATGAACCAATAACTCCACCCGTATGCTCACCATTCTCATTCATTGTAGGATTGGTAGTCCAGCTACGGATGAAGGTATTGAGTCCATCTATGATAAGAACTCTACCATTCCTTACCCTTTGGGCATTAGATTCATGTTCAGATTCTACTTCATTGAGTAATTTTTTGTATAATTCTTTCATATTGTTTGTAACATTTATTAATCACCGATTACTTCTGAGTCTGTCACCAAACTATCAGTATCTAATGAATCTTTTTTGTATTGTGAAATAGTTGCTTCGCAAATCCTTTTATAGATTTGTTCTTTTACTTCCTGATTAGCTTCTAATGTAGAAGGAAAATCTTTGGATTGAAATTTAATAACTTCACCTGAATCAATATCAATATATTCATACCAAGCTCCGCTTTGTTTTACAATACCATTTTCTTTCATAATTGCTAACCAAGCACCGTAGTTATCAATACCTCTATCAAAGAAGATATCGAAATCGGCAGAACGTAATGGTGGTCCCATTCTATTCTTTACAACCTGACATCTTACTTTAATACCTACGATTCTTTCATTACCATTCTCCTTCGCTTTGATTGTACCCATACTCTTTAATCTCAAACGAACCGAAGCGTGGAAAGCGATTGCTTTACCACCACTTGTTGTCCAAGGGTCAGAGAATGGCATTGCGTTCATCTTCTGTCTTAATTGGTTAGTGAATACTAATGTAATCTTTTGTCTTCCAATTAAGTTAGTAATTTTACGCATTGCTTTGGAAATGATAATAGCCTTATCAGTAGCGTAACCATCTTTTCCGTAATCAGCTTCCATTTCTTTTTCAGTAGATGCAGCGGCAACGGAATCCACTACAATCGTTACATACTTATCTTTGGAATTTGTTCTTACTTTTTCGATGATTGTTTCGGTGTACTCAAAACATTGTTCAACAGTCTCAGCTGCTACATACAATAGTTTCTTAGTATCAACTCCGATAGCTTCTAAGAACTCTCTACTTACGGCGTTTTCAGTATCAATCAACACAGCAATACCACCTAACTTTTGTGTTTCGGCAAGTAAGTGTGCTGAAAGAAGTGATTTACCACTTTGTTCAAGTCCTGTCACTTCGGTAATTCTACCAACAGGCAAACCCCCATAAGGTCTATTAGAGATAGCCACATCTAACATTGATGCTCCGGTTGAAATCCAACCATCTACATTTGTTGGTGCACCATCTTCATCTAAGAAGAATGCTACTCTCTGGTCTTTTGATTGTTTGTTTAGGGATTCAGCAAGTACTTCCGCTAAATCTACCTCTTTGGTAATTTTTGCCATATTCTATTAACTTATTTATTATGAATTGAAAAGGTCATCAAATGCTGCTGCCACATCATCTAATTTTTTAGCTGGTGCTGCTGCCGGCTTTGATGGAGTTGTATCGAATGGTGCTTCATCATCATCGTTAGCAGTTGATGAAAGTGTTTCAGCTGATACTGATTTTTCATCTTCTGATTGTGCTGATGGATTTAACCAACCTTCTAATACATTTTTCAATTCTGCATAAGTTAATTCTGAATAAAGTTCAGTAATTTCTTTTTGAGAATTTAAGTACTTATCCGTTTCTTCTTTAGATGTTGCTAAAGGAGTTTCTTTTGGTTTAACACGGATTGTTGTTACAGGGTAAGAAGTACCACTGTCTTCAGCAGATACTACTTCAACAGTAATATCTCTACCTTCATTTGGGTCAGTAATATCACCATAATCAGGGTCTGCCATATAACCAAGAATTTCTTGATATACAGTTTTACCAAAGCCCCAAAAACGAACACCTTCACCTTCTTCACCTCTTACCAATACTGGTACGAAAGTTCTAAGTTTCGGCTCCATCTTTTTTGCTGCTTTCCAATCTTCCTTATCACCCATTCTTTTAAGTTTATCAGCAAACTCAACGATAGGGTCAGGTCTGCCAAAACTCATCGGAGATAAGTAAGTTTTGTTGTTGATGTTGTAGTGAAAATAAAGTTCAATAAAAGGATTTTCTTTATTGAATTTGTAAGGCACCAATCTGATTGTGTGTTTGCCTGGTGCTGGCTTCCAAAGTTCTACAGTTGTTCTTTGGGTGTTTTGCAGTTTGTTAAGTCTGCTCTTAATAGCATCTAAATTAATTGCCATGTCTTTTAAGTTTTAAGAGTTTAAGTTTTAAAACGTTTATGTTTTAAGGTTGGATTATAGTGTCTTTCCTACACTTCCGTTACATATATAAATATAAAGGAGATACAAATATACAACAAGTTTTTGATATTTCCAAATATTTTTTTGAGTATATTTTTAAGGAAAATTATGTAACAAATATAGTAAAAATTTGTGACAAAACCAAATAAAAAAGGGGAATTAATTTTCCCCTTCTTTTGTGTATAATAATGATGTTCTATTTGGATATTGTAGATGCTTCTTTAAAATATCAGTTTCATTGTCATCTATAAACTCTCTTAGTTTAATTTCGTTTTTAGTACCAATTTGTTCTAATGTTATAATAGTAAAATTACGCCCGCCTTCCATTTTTTTAGTTTCTGTTTTCACAACTTTGTATTTATTATTAGATGGTAAAAGTACTTCATGTTGACCAGACCAACTTCCAAAATCATCACCAACCATACTATTTTTATTTTTAGCAGATACATTATCCACATTTGCATTCATACAAAATCCATTGAATGTATTTTTTGAATTTACCACTTTTATTATTATAGATTGGTTATTTGATTTATTTACCAATGCGTTTGCGTTACCAACATTATTAGCAAATTCAGTAGCTGTTGTTACATCAAATGAAAATGAAGATATTGGTAAATCAATAGTACTACCTTCTTTAAAAGATTTCATAAATTTAGAATAATCAGAAGAATTCATAGCCATACCTCTATACAACGCATTTGTATGAACTGCAGGTGGTGGGTCTGATTTTAACATTTCATCAATTCTATTTAATGCATCTTTATTTATCATTGATTGATATGAGAACATATCATTTATATAATTCTTATTTTTCTTAGCTTGCGCTTTAACCCATTTAGCTTGATTTTTATCATTAGCTTGTGAAATATCTACAAAAGAATTATCCTTATCATCACCCTTTTCTTTTTTAATAAAATTACGAAGTCCACCATCTACAGTTGTTGGATTTTCTAATTCACTCTGCATTGTTTTATTCCAATCATCATCCGAAAGGTTTTTGTATTTTAATGGATATGCTAATTGTAAACTTGATAATTCATCCATACTATCAAGTTCATTATCCCTTCCAAAAAGAATAGTATTTCCTAATCTAGACAATACAAACTCTGTTAAATTTTTAAAACCCCACTCTTTTAAATCTTCCTCATTTGGAGTAAATCCAGATATATCAAGAAACATTTCAGGATGTGATAATACTCTGTTTACATCTATCTTAAATTTGTTTGCCACCTTTGCTACTTGTGCCGGAGTAAATGTTTCACTACCTATAATTTTATGCTTTATTTTTGTAAGTGCATTTGTTATATCTTTAGTAGTATCTTTATTATATAATTTGGTTTTATCCGTTTCAGCTTTAGCTACTTTTTTATCTGCTTGCGTTTGAATTTCATTCGGGTCAATTCCTTTCTTAATTACATTTGCTTGTTTGTTTGAACTATCGGAATATACTTTGTAATAATAATCATCTGGAGTAACTCCATCAGGTGCATATTGTTTTGTTTCTAAATCTGATAAAATTAAATTAGCCATTAATTCTGATACAGATTGCTTTCTACCATCTTTATCTTTTATTTTAGTAGTTGCTCCTAATTTATTTATAAGATTTAAATCGATACCATATTCGTCAGCAGTTGTTTTTATTATTTCTGGAGTTATATTTGATTGATAGAATCTAACATCCCTTACAATCTTACCATTTTTATTTTTTCTACTAAGAGTAATTAATGTATCACCATATTCTGCAGTACTGATTGCTTTTGCCGTTTCATCCGATGGTTCATTTTTTTTATCAATTGTACCACCTCTTTCCTTTTCGTAATCACCTTTAAATAAGTCAGAGGATTTTGGCGTTTCTACATCCTTTCCCTTTATTTGAGGGTTTTCATGTGTACCATTTTTAACTGCTGTATCTAAATTATCTTTGGTATCAAAATATACCAATTTACCCGTTTTTTTGGATATTGCAGAAAAATCCGTTGTTTTTGGTTTAGCTTCAAATAATTCCCTAAGTAAAATCATACATATAAATATAAAGCAATAAAAAAGGGAGTATTTAACTCCCTTTCTTTTATGCTAATAAAGAGTAATACTCCTTAAAGTGTTTAATTCTATCAGGCAATCCAATAGTACCGCCATTTACTCTTTTAGTAATAGATGTTACAACTGCATCAGTTGCACCACCATCAGCCATTATATGTAGTTTATTCTTATTGAAGAACCAAGCTGCTGATAATAATGCGTATTTCTCAGCTACCACCTGTGGGTTTGCTGTTACATCTTCTCCGATTGATTTACCAAATGCAGTGTAGTTATCTCTTCCTGTTAATTGAATAAATCCACGGCCACAAAACTTTGCACCATCTCCAGAAGATTCAGGTCCGTTACCCATTCTACCACCATATACTAAGTTTGCAATCTTTTCAGGCTTTCTAGCATATTCATTTGCTTTAGCTTCAGTTGGGAAATATTTTTTGAATATACCCATTAAACCTTTAGCTGAATAGTTTAAGTTTTCTTTTGTCAAACGGAATCCACCACTTTCGTGTCCACATTGTGCTAAAAAGTGTGCAAGTCTTAATGGAGTATTGATTTCAAATTTCTTTGCAGTATCAGGAATCATTGCAATTACTGCATCAGGAATATGTCCTTTTAATTTTTCTAATTTCAAACCGGTAGAGTTTGCAACTACTACTGCTTGTTGTTGAATTGGATGTTCTTCTTCACCCATAATCATAGCCCAAGTTTTGTCACCAACAATACCATCTGCAGTTAAACCATGAGCCGCTTGCCATAATTTTACAGCTTCTTCGGTTTTAGGTCCAAAGTTTCCTACTGGGTCTAGATGTAATTTTTTTTGTAATAATTTTACATTTTCGTTGTTATCACCTTTTTTTAATAACATAATAATATTATTTGTTTTGTTCAGTTATAACTTCTTTTCCATCACCGAAATCAATTACTTCAAAAACTCTTGTCTGAATTTTCTTAGTTCCTTCGGCATTTGTTAATATGATTGAATTTTTAAACTTCTGCCAATTTATGACAAAAGATGTATCTAACACCCCACTATTTTCTTCTTTAACTAATTCGTTAAGAGCATTTATTGTGTATAATGTATTAGATTCTTTCTTTCTATGTATTAAGATTGTGTTTTCCAACGGATTTTCAGGTTGGAAAGCTGTATCAATATTGTACGTGATGAATAATTCATCTAAATTCGCCTTATTTTGGAGAATATAGATGTAATTGTAAACGATGTGGTAAGTTTCACGGATTAATTGTAAAGTATTTTGTAACTCACCCTTCGTTGTAAACGTACACAAAAGTTGTGTTTTCATCGGCTTCTATTCCTTCTTTTTTAATTTCATCTATAAATATCAAAAAACCGATGAAGGGGTATTTTTACTATTTTTTCAAAATTCGGTTTCCTTTTACATCGTAACCATTTTTCCAAGCATTAATATTGGTTCTAGCCGAATTGTAAGATGTAGTAAGACCACCACCTCTATTATCAAACGCTCTAAAGTTCAATTTCCACAATTTTAAGTTAGTAGAACCAACATCAGTAGATGAATGATATTTTCCTTGCGAATCAATTACTTGGTGATTATGTTCGATTGTATTTAGTCCGTTTCCAGTATTTAAAGTTGCACCCCAAGAACAAGCCATAGCAAATGCCATAGGTCCTTGCTTTAAAATAAGTGTATTATCATATCCCAATGCAGCATCTAATTCTTTATCACTTTTTAAATATTTATTTAAATTATCTGCATATTTTTGGTTCACTTCCTTCATTCTATCAAACAAAGGATTTAAATCTTTTAAACTTTTTGCACCAGCACCATCCAATACTTTTTGCATTTCTTTTTTACAATTTTTTATTACTTGTAAAACCGAAGGTAAATCAGCTTTTCCGTTCTTTAAGTGTTTTTCAAATCCACTTTCTTTAAACATTTTAGCAAATTGCTTATCGTTATCAATTAAATCATTTCTAACACCCATAGTATATCCATAAACGCCAGGATGAGAAGCGTTTCTATTTCTATAATCCGGATTTGGATGGTACTTTTGATATTGTGCAGTTTCACCAGGAAACCCATAGTTACTATATTGGTCACCACTCAATCCATATTTAACAGAAACAGATGAAACTCTTTCAATTTTAGTTCCACTTTTTCTAGATATTTTTAACTTATCACCAGATGGGAAATTACCAACTGATGGTAAATAACACTCATCCCCTGCTGCAATTTCAGTATCATATAAAGACATTTCAGCAAATTGCTTCATCAATGCCCCAGTAATAGTTTTATCTGAATTAGTTGCTATACCTTGAGCCATCATACCATAAGAATCACCAACAGCTTGTGCTGCTTGTTTTGATGGGATTGTATATTTTTTCAATATATTTTCCATTCTTGATTGATGGTCTTGCAATGCTTGTATAACTTTTGGATTTATTTCAGGATATTTTTTTAATTCATCTATTGTTCTTTTAATAGATTCATTATTTTTAATAGAATGTTGTAAGTACAATTTAGCATTTTTACCACCAGACGGTCCAATTAAATTTCCGTTTGCATCTAATGGTCCATGTAATTCGTAGAATTTTTTATCTAAGAATGATAATGGTTCTGTACTAAATAAATTAGCTATAAACTTATCTTTTATATTTCCTTTTGCATCATATGCAACTGATTTATCTTTAAGGTCTGGTTTTGCTGATTTTGCTAAGCTATCACTTAAACTTGATTTTTTAGAACCACCACCTAAATTTGCTCCAGTAGATTTTAAATCAGCTAAAAGTTTTTCAGTAAATGCATTACCACCACCTAATATTTTTTCTTTAGCATGTGATTTTTTATCATTACCACCAAATATACCTAAGTAAACTTTCTTTTCATTTGAAGAACCATATAATTTATACTTATCAACTAATTGAGCGCCTAACTGAGCTTTTTTAGATGTATTCGATGTTGAATAAAATTCTTTAACATCTTCCATAAAGCTTTTGAATATTTTCTTTTCATCCTTAGAAAAAATCTCCATACTCTTTTGTAAAGTTGATGCAGCAAATGCTTTATTTGCCATATCAATACCAGACCCCTTTTCAGCGGGAACTTTTGGTTCTTTTTCTTTTGCTATTTTAGCTAAAGCTGTTTTTTCTCTACCAACTCTTGCTTGTACATCTTTATCTTGTGCTACAGTTGGTTTTGGTTGTTTTGATTTTCCTAATTCTTTATCACTAACTCCAGATTTTTTAAGTAATTTAACCGCCTGATTATATGCTTGAACTTGCCCTTTATTTGCAGAATTTTTATATTTTAATGCAGTTGATACTTTTACTTCGTGGTCTCCTTTTTCATCTTTATATTTTACATATTGATTTAGTACATCATCCGTTTTTTGAATTGGATTTGCTTCTTCTATAAAATCATTAATAATTCCTTCAATCAACGAATCAATCAAAGGTAAATGTTCTTCTTTAATTTCTTGCATTTCGTTTTTATCTTTCTTTTCGTTATATGAATCAATCATATCTTCCATTTGTTCTTGACTAATTTCCATATCTTCCAATCCTTTCGCAATCAATTCAGCAAATTTTTCCATATTTGCATCCATTTCTGCTTCTCCTTCAATATCTGCAAATAATGCAGCTCTACCCGCTCCTTTAAGGATTGTTTCACCTATAACGTGTGGTACAAATTCAACGGCAACGTGTTTTGCAAAGGCAGCTGCACCATGTGATAAACCACCCATAGCTGCACCAAATATAGCAGTAGTTGCAATTTTTATACCAACTGATTTAAGTGCATCTTTTTCGTGGTCATTTAATTTTTCTCCTTTGAAAAATTTACCAACACCTTTACCCGCTTCTTTAAATTCTGCTATTTCATGTTGTGCACCATGTTTAATAGCTTTCCATGCACCTTTAGCTTTATCTTTAATAGCTTGTGCTAATTCTCTTCTTGGCTCTGAGCCAGCTTTGTAATAACCTTTTTCAAAGAATTCTTTTTCTTCTTTATGCCACTTTGATATTTTATCTTTAATCTTTTGTGTAAGACCTTTTTTATCCAATGAACTTACTTGTTTAGGCTGTTCATCTGGTGTTTCTTTATTTGCATCTGCTTTTTTAGCCGCAATTCCCATATCTTCTGCAAATTTGTTTGCCATTGGGATAGCATCTTTAATGTCTTGGTCTAACACCTGAACTTTCATCGGAATTTGTTTTTCCGGATGTTTAGCGTTATAAGCTGCTACTGCTGCCCAACGGTGGTGGCCATCAATTACATATCCATCTCTACTCACATAGATTGGTGCGGTAATCTTTTCATGCTCTGGATTTTCTTCTAATGCTCCCATCATACCAACTACCTTAGCTCCAACTAATTCGGATTGAGTTGCTTTTAATTTATCAGCAGGAACTTCAGTTTGAGTTACCTTAATATTTTTTTGTTTCAACATTTCTCTGAATACCGGCTCCGTATCTACTTCACCACCTTTATCAGTTGGCATATCTGCTGCTCTAGTGCCAGGCTGTGCTTTACCTTTGAATTGTGGCATCTCTGAACGAGGTATTCCTAAGTTATCATCACAATATAAGTTTGTACCAGGTACAGTGATTTGACAAAGGTTGATGTTTGGTGCCTTCTCACCTTTAGAGATAGCATCATCAACCATCTTTTGTACCTTACTAATATCGGTATTGAACTTTTGCAAGTCTTCTTTATCAACTCCATCCGGAATATCAGATGCTGCACCAAATGTTTCTGGGTCAGCTTGTGGAATTTCATTTTGAACGTCTTGTGCTGGGATTGGATTGAAATCAGTATCTTCTTTTGGTTTTATTTCTTTATCTGCTTCAGTATCCTTTTCTTCAGCATCTTTTGCTAATTGAGCTTGTGTTTCCTTCTCTTTAGCCAATCTTTGTCCCATAGCAGGGTCTGCTTTTGGGTCATACATTGGTGCTGCTTTTTGAATTGGGTCTTCTTTTGGAGCTCCACCTTCTGCACCACCTTTGTCACCTTTTGGCTCTTCTGCACCTTGTGGTTTACCTTCACCACCTAAATCTTGATTAATAGCATCTCTTTCTGGCGAACCTTCCGGTGGTAATACTTTTTCAGCCGCATCTCTAGCAGGTGTCCCTTCTGGTTGTCTTAGTAAATTACCAACAATACCTTCTTTATCATTTCCTTGCTTATCTTTATAACTTACTTTTTTATTTAAGATAGGATTTGTAAATGATTTATCAGCTTCTTTTACGTTTTCAGGTGTTTTACCTTTTTCGGTTAATAAATTTTCAACCAAGTCTTTCTTAATATGAGATAACCCCATTTCAGAAAGTACAATACCCAATTCCTTTAAGTGGATTGGGTTCTTTGGATTTGGCATCCCATCATCAACTCGGAACGCCCATTCAGAAAGTATTTCGTTAATTAATTCAGATAAATTCATATTCATTAAAATTTGTGGTCTTCCGGTTCACATATCATTTCTAATTCATCCCAGTGAAATTTAGGTTTTTGATTTAGAAATACAAAACATTTCCATTTACCTTGCTTTTCAAAATAAATGTGTTTTTGTAAATGTGATGGAACAGCTGCTCCAGTTGCTACTCTTTTAGCTGGAGTATCAAAGAAAGCCTTTATTAGTATTGTAAGATTTTCAGCATCATCCCATTTTCTTTCTTGTTCTTCTAATAATCTCCACTCGCCTCTATTAAGGTATTGGTCTTGCATAAAACAATTTAGGTAAGAAAATGTTTGTTTTAAATTTGCTTCATTATCAGAGAAAGTTGCTGCAGGAGCACCATGTCCTTTATCGTAAATGTTTGCTTTGTAATCATCAGCATCTGAAGTTTTAATTCCCTTTTCAGTATAGAAATCCATTGAACCTCTATTAACATTTGTAGGACGGTTTGTTGAACGATACTTAATTATTAAGGGTTGTTCTAAAGATTGTGAATAAAGTACTTCAAACACTTCATTCTTAATTCTTACATCTGCCTGTCCTATTGATACCAATGAAACAAGCAAAAAGGATAAAAGGAACATAATTTTTCTCATATTATAGCATATTTTTGTATATACTATAAATATACTTCTTAAAGGTTTCCGTAAGTTTTTCCCCAACTAGCTTTAACAGGGAAGCCACCATCTTCAATGATATCTTTCAAATCTTTAATGGTATTCTTATCAACATCAGTAGGTACATCAAATAAGAAAGAGTCATAAGTGTACAAATCTAATCTAATATCAGTACCCTTAATGTAATCCAATACCCTTCTCATTTTTTCCACATTCATTTCAGTCTCTACGGCTTGGAGTAGGTAGTTGAATACTTTTTGTGGATTAGCTCCTTCAATCCAATCTAAAGGAATCATACGATGTGGTGTTTGTAGGAATCCTCTTTTTTGGGTTTCCATCCATAGTTCATCAATATAATCAGCCACAGCCTTAAAATACGGAATTTGGCGGAAATCATCATCAATACCACCATACAACAATTGGAATGTAACTCCCTTCGATTCCTCAATACTACAACCATATTGGTCAGCCAACCATTGGTGTACATTACCATCCGGCATATCAAACTTCACCAACTTACCAATTAGACGGGGGTGATATGCGTTATAATCCATTTGTAGGAATATCCCATCGGAAATGAAACAATCTCTACTACCATCCGATTTGTTTAGGGCGGCATAGTTCACACCACCATGTCTATTGGATGGTCTACCTGTCACCGTAAATGGATTGTATTCGGTGTACACTACGTTATCTTTAGAAACTTGCTTTTGGGCTTGAGGCCATCTATCAACAAATTTTTCCCTATCGACCCTAATCCCAAATCGTTCAATATCTGAAAGGGTAGGTAAGAATATATCGTTATACCAATTGTAAGTTTTAGTTTTTTGTCTATAAGTTTTTCTTAATTCGGGTTCTATTGCTTCCGCAAGTTTAAGAATGGGAATAGATTGAATGATGTCCTCTTTGTAACCCTTATGAATAAAGGGAGCCACTAAGTGTTGAATAGGTTGTTGATAGTCTATTGTTTCACCATGCTTTAAGAAGTAAGCGGTGTCAACATCATTCAATCCTTCCCTAATTGTAACAAAAGATTGTAGTAGCTTTTTCTTTTGAAAAA
>Ga0255175_1000235_pt1 | contig 31609 bp, 27 predicted proteins | sample Atl_Atl_RepC_8d_FD_183628 | JGI IMG/M metagenome (GOLD analysis project Ga0255175, IMG submission 183628) | Freshwater microbial communities from Altamaha River, Georgia, United States - Atl_Atl_RepC_8d | ecosystem: Environmental > Aquatic > Freshwater > River | place: USA: Georgia | collected...
CAACATCAAACGCTCCTTCATTATCGCCAATCTGGCCGTCCGTTACGGCTTTGACAAGCCCACCGACGCAAGAAAAGCCTTCATCGCAGGCCAGGCGCCATGCTGGTAGATATTGACATGATCCGCCAGCGGTAGCCACGCCGCCTGCTTGGGCTGCGGGGCCGCGTCAAACAAAGTGCGCCCCATAAAGACGGGCACCAGCGCATCCATCTCGCCATGAATGATCAGCAAGGGCGCTTTGATCTGCCCAATCTTGCTCAGGGAATGAAAGCGGTCACGCACCAGCCAATACGCCGGAATATAGGGAAACTGGTACTGTGCAGTTGCTGCAATACTGGTGAACGGTGACTGCAGGATCAGCGCCTTGATGTTAAACTCAGTGGCCATCTGCACGGCAACACCTGTCCCCAGCGACTGACCCAACAGCGCCATATTATAACCTTGGGCCTTAACCCATTGCAGGTTGGCGCGAGCATCGGCATACAGCCCGACCTCGGTTGGCGCGCCGGGATTGCCGCTATATCCGCGATAAGCAGTAATCAGCACGCCCAGCCCCTGCTGCGCTAGCAAATGCGCCACATCGGTATATTGTTCCAGCGAGCCCGCATTGCCAATGAAGATGACCATGACCGTGCGCACAGGCGCCACAGGCGGGACGAACCAGCTTTTAAGCGTCAGGCCATCAGCTGTCTGCACATTCACCACTTGGGCCTGCGGCAAGTCATGCGCGGCAGGTGGGCCAGGATCAGCCGAGGGATGAAACAGCATCGAGCGCTGTGTCACAAACAAAATCGCCACCAGCCCAACGTAACCAAGCAGCAGATATTTCATAAGCGCCAGCACAAAGTCCCGCATCAGGCAGCCTCACCGGCTTGCAGGCGCCACAAGCGGGCATACAGGCCATTACGGGCCAGCAGCTCGGCATGATTGCCCTGCTCCACCACCACGCCATGTTCCATCACATAAATGATATCCGCCTCGCAAATGGTCGACAGGCGGTGGGCAATGGCAATGGTGGTACGGCCTTTTTGCAGTTCGTTGAGCGCCTGCTGCACGGCACGCTCAGATTCACTATCAAGCGCTGAGGTTGCTTCATCGAGCAGTAAAATGGGGGCATTGCGCAGCATGGCGCGAGCGATGGACAAACGCTGGCGCTGACCGCCGGACAGGCGCGTGCCGTGTTCACCCACGATCGTGTCATAGCCCTGCGGCAGCGAGAGGATGAACTCATGCGCATGCGCAGCCTTGGCAGCGGCCATCACCTGTTCCTCCGTTGCCCCTTCACTGCCATAGGCAATATTGGCGCGGATGGTCTCGTCAAAGATGGCGACTTCCTGACTGACCAGTGCAAAGCAGCGGCGCAGCGAGGCCAGCGTAACTTCACGAATATCATGGCCGCTGACCTTAACTGCGCCATCACTCACATCATACATGCGCAGCACGAGGTTCAGGATGGAGGACTTACCCGCCCCGCTCGGCCCCACCAGAGCAATACTCTTGCCCGCTGGCGCTGTAATATTCACGCGGCTCAGCACCAGCTCGTCGGCCTGATAACTGAAGGACACGTTTTCCAGCACCACATCCGGGCTGGTCAGCGTTAGCGCCTGCGCTCCCGTGCGGTCAGCCACGGCCGGTTTCATATCCAGCACGGCATAGATACGGTCTGCCGCCGACAGGCCGTTTTGCAGCTGGGCGTTGAGCTTGGTCAGTTTCTTGATCGGTTCATACGCCAGCAAAAACGCAGTGATGAACGAGAACAGCTCACCTGCCGTGCTATGACCTGCCATCACCTGCATGCCGCCATACGCCACAACCGTAACAATGGCGATGCCGGACAACACTTCATTAACCGGGCCGGTTGAGCCCGCCACGCGGAACGATTTGGTGGCCAGACGGTAGATCTGGTCAATCAGCGCACCTATGCGGCGCTCTTCATACTCTTCGGTGCCATAGGCCTTCACCTGCCGGGCGGCAGTAAAGGTCTGCCCCATGACCGATGCGGTCTGACCAATGGTCTCCTGCGACTGGGCACCCACACGGCGCAACCGGCGGGAAATGCGGGCAACAAAGGCGGCCGCCAGCGGAAACGCCGTGAAAGAGATGCTGGCCAGCAGCCAGTCCCGCCAGAACATGATACCGATCAGGATGAACAAGGTAATCAGGCTGGAGCCAATACCGGCCAGACACTCGCCCACCGCATAACGCATCACCTGCACATCGTTGATCACGCGGCTGATGAGCTGACCCGAGGCATTGGCATGCAGATACGACAGATCCGCCCGGATCAGATGGCTATACAGGCGGCGCTGGGCGGCAGCAATAATGCGCTGCCCCACATCATTGAGCGTTACATCCTGCATATAGGCCGACAACCCACGCAGGGCAAAAGCGCCAAATATAGCGATGGAGACCTGCACCAGTTTGGTTTTGTCATGCGCGGTAAAGACGTCATCGATGATTGGCTGCATCAAGGTCGCCAGCGCACCGGTCATGGCCGCAGACAACGCCATAAAGACCAGCGCGCGCAGCAGCAAAGGCGTGTGCGGGCGCAGATAATCGCCCACCAGTCGCTTGAGCAGCACCTTGGCGGGCGTGTGGCGGAGACCAAATTCGTTTTTGCGTCGCGACAATTCGTACATCCAGACTGAAAAGATTGAAGCTTTATTAACCATACCCCAGCAAACTAAGCAAATGGGGCTATTTGACCGTAAAAAACAAGTGCCTAATGAATCGGCACCTCCGACCACCGAAACACCAACCCAGACCCGGCCAAAAGTCGGTTTGGCGCTGGGCAGCGGCGTTGCGCGCGGCTGGGGCCATATTGGCGTTCTCAAGGCCCTGCACAATCTGGGCATTAAGCCGGACGTGATTGCCGGCAGCTCGGTTGGCGCGCTGGTAGCTGGCGCTTATCTGGTGCATCGCCTGGATGTGCTGGAAGATTGGGCCCGTAATCTTACCAAAATGCGCATTGTCCGCCTGCTTGACTTTAAAGTGCGCTCAGGCGGGCTGGTCGGCGGGCAAAAGCTGGTCGATGAAATGCTGGAGCATTTTGGCGATGTGAACATCGAGGACCTGCCCATTCCTTATACAGCCGTGGCAACTGACCTGCTGACCGGTCACGAGGTCTGGCTGCGCAATGGCTCGATGGTTGAGTCGATCCGCGCCTCTTTCTCCATTCCCGGTATTTTCCGCCCGGTTCAATATGAAGGCCGCTGGCTGGTAGATGGTGCACTCACCAACCCGCTGCCGGTGTCAGTCTGCCGCGCCATGGATTGCCAATGCGTCATTGCCGTCAACCTGACCGGTGACACCATGGGCAAAAACAAGGCGCCGGGTACGCAAATCCCCACCGCCGCCGGGTTTGACCTGCTGCCCTTCATGTCCGAAGCCGGGCTGGAAGAGCGCCTCTCGATGCTCGACCCCTTCACCCGCTTGGTTTTCCGCCGGGATAACGACAAGGAGCCGTCCATGTTCGGCGTGATGACGGCCTCGCTGGGCATTATTCTCGACCGCATTACCCGCTCGCGCATTGCGGGCGACCCGCCGGACGTACACATTGCCCCGCGTCTGGGTCATATTGGCCTGCTGGAATTTGACCGCGCCGCCGAAGCCATTGCCGAAGGCGAAGCGGCGGTGGAGCGCGCCAAGCCCTGGCTGCTCGACGCCATGCAGCTCTATAACATCAAACCGCGCAGCTAATCTGATGCCCGCTTTTGCCGCGTGCGATTCCCCGTCTTGCGGGCAAACCGGCCTCAGCGCATAAAGAAGCATGCTTTTATTTCTGCGCCCTGTCCTCTATGTCGCCGGTCTGATGCAACTGATTGTTGCCGGGTTCATGACCTTACCGCTCCTGCTTGAGCTGGTCAGCCACGGGCCGGATGCTGAAGCATTCTTTGAAGCCACATTAATTACCAGCGCCATTGCGCTCTCGCTCACATTGTCTACCTATGCCGAGATCCGCCAGTTATCCGTGCGGCAGATGTTTCTGCTGGTGGTATTCACCTGGGGGCTCACGGCCATTACCTGCACGCTCCCCTATACCATTTCGCAGATTGACCTGACCTTTACTGACGCCCTGTTTGAAGCGGTGGCCGGTATTACCACCACCAACAACACTGTTATTGCTGATCTTGAGAACCAGTCAGCCGGATTACTGCTCTGGCGCGCGCTGACGCAATGGCTGGGCGGCATCAGCGTGGTGGGTATGACCATTGTGCTGTTTCCGTTCATGCGTATTGGCGGCCTGCAGATTTTCAAGAGCGAAGGGCCGGATCGCAGCGACCGCATTTTTACGCAGGCCCGCGCGCTCAGCACCTCGCTGATTACCGTTTACCTGACTATCTCCATCATCTCGGCGCTACTGTACCATTTTGCCGGTCTGAACTGGTTTGACGCCATTACTCATATGATGGCCACCGTCTCAACCGGCGGTTTCTCCACCCATAATGAATCACTCGCTTATTATGACAGTCTACCAGTGCTGTGGGCGGCGGTAGGCGGCATGCTGCTCGGCGCGCTACCCTTCACCTGGTTCATGTTGCTGGGGGTTGATATACGCCGCGCCCTGAGTGACCATCAGGTTCGTAATTTTATCGCGCTCACGCTGTTGCTCGCCCTCGCCCTTGGCCTGTGGCTCCATTACATGAACGATATGCCGCTGGACGCCGCCGCAACGCATGGCCTGTTTGGTATTGTCTCCATGATGACCACCACCGGCTTGAGCGCAGGCAACTTCCTGCATTGGGGCGGTTTTGTTGTCACCCTCTTCTTCATCCTGTATTTTGTTGGTGGTTGCACTGGCTCGACCACCGGCAGCCTCAAGATTTTCCGCTGGAATGTGGCCTTCATTTCCCTGCGCCAACAATTGCTCAAAATGATGTTGCCGCACCGTGTGGTCAGCCTGACATACAATGGTAAGACCTTTAGCGATGAAGTGCGGGATTCCGTCGCCAATTTTATTATCCTGTTTGTGATGACCTGGCTGGCGGCCGCGCTGGCACTCTCGGCAACCGGTCTGGATCCGGTCACCAGCATTAGCGGTGCGCTTGCTGCACTTGCGAACACGGGACAGTCGCTTTCCGCGCAATATGGACCGGGTAGCAATTTTGCTGCACTGCAAGATCAGGCGAAGTGGATTCTCTCCATCACCATGCTGGTCGGCAGACTCGAAATACTTGTTGCCATTATGACAATCATGCCGTCTTTCTGGCGCGATTAGAACAAGCTTACCAATTCGGAAACTTGTGTTCTAAACGGCATAACGTACTGTCCTAGGTGAACAAAGTCACTTTGTCACAGCTGGGGAGTATAAATATATGCGTTACCGTTTTCTTCTGACCGCGTCAGCCCTTCTCGCCCTCATGACCACCCCGGCTTTGGCCAAGGAATGGAGCTTTGAGGACGGCACCACCGTCAAGCTTGATACCACCACCTCTCTCGGTGCCAATTTCCGCGTACAGGGCCGCGATCACAGCATTATCGGTATTGCCAATGGTGGCACCGCCCGTTCGATTAACGGCGACGATGGTAATCTTAACTATGATGCCGGTTTAACCGCGATTGCCGCACGCGCCACGCATGACCTAGAGGTCAGCAAGGGTGATTTCGGCGCATTTACCCGTCTGACATACTTTTATGATCCAATGAACAGCGACAAGAGCTCGACCGAGTTTCGGGATCTGTCCAGCTCAGCGGTTAAACAGGCAGGTTATAATTTGAATCTGCTCGACGCCTATCTCTATGGCAGCACCGACCTTGGCGATCACAAAGTGACTGGCCGCCTGGGCCGTCAGGTCATGAACTGGGGCGAAAGCACCTTCATCCCCAACGGTATCAACGTGATCAATCCGGTCGACATTTCAGCCCTGCGTATCCCCGGCTCCGAGCTGCGCGAAGCGCTGCTGCCGGTTGAAGCCGTCAACTTCAATGCCGATGTGACCGAGAACCTCAGCGTTGAAGGTTTCTACCAGCTGCTCTGGCACGAAACCAAGCTGGACGCCGTGGGCACCTATTTCAGCAGCAGCGACATTGTCTCGCCCGGCGCCAAGTATGTGTATTTGGGCTATGGCTCTGCAACAGTAACCGACAGCCCGTCCTTCGCCGGCCCGGTTGCCGCCTGCCCGCTGGGCTGCCGCGTGCCGCGCCGTGGGGATGACCGTCCCAAAGATAGTGGCCAGTTTGGCTTTGCTGCGCGCTATTATGCTGCTGACCTCAACGATACCGAATTTGGCTTCTACGGCATGCAGTATCACAGCCGTCTGCCGCTCATCAGCGCATATACCGGCACACTGGCCGGTCTGGGCGGCGGTAATTATGCCAACAGTGCTGGTTATAACGTCGTTTATCCGGAAGACATCAAGCTCGGTGGCCTGAGCTTTAACACCTCGCTGGCTGGCATTTCGCTGGCAGGTGAATATTCACTCAAGGTTGACCAGCCGCTGCAGATTGACGACGTTGAACTGCTGCAGGCTGCCTTGGCTCCCGCCTCCATTCAGGCGACGGCCGCGCCGGGCCGCGCTGCTGTTGCGGCAGCCTTCAGCACCAATCAGGTCATACGCCGCATGGGCGGGATCACCGCCTCTAACTATACCGGCTTCTTCAACCGCGAGCTGAAGAGCTACATCAACCGCTCGGTCAGCCAGACGGCGCTGACCGCCACCAAGGCCTTTGGTCCGCGCTTTGGTGCAGATCAGTGGGCGCTGGTTGCTGAAGTGGGCGGCACCATGGTGCATGACATGCCCAACAAGGACACCCTGCGCCTTGAAGTGCCGGGCACCTATACCGGCGGTAACTCCACGCTGGCTGGCAGCGAAGGCGTGACCTCGCGCGGTGCCTTTGCCGATGCGTTCTCGTGGGGCTATCGCGTCACCGCCCGCTTTGACTATCTCAATGCCTGGGGCCCGGTAAACCTGTCGCCGCGCATCAGCTTCCAGCATGACGTCAATGGTGACACGCCGGCACCGCTGGCCACGTTCCTGGAGCGCCGCAAGGCCGTCAGCCTTGGTATCAGCGCCAACTATCAGCAGAACTGGACAGCTGATCTGCAGTACACCAACTACTTTGGTGGCGGTAAGCGCAACCTGATCAACGACCGCGACTTTGTCTCGGTCACGGTAAAGTACGCATTCTAATAAGATAACGGGAAGGAAACGTCATGAAACTATCTCGTATTGCTCTCGCCGGATTTCTCTCTGGCGCTTTCACGCTGGCGCTCACACCAGCCGCCTTTGCGGCTGATGAGTTGACCCCAATGGGTTCCATCAAGGCTGGTAATGCCAGCGGCACCATTCCGGCCTGGACGGGCGGTATCACCAAACCGCCTGCTGGCTACAGTGCCGGTATGCATCATCCCGACCCGTTCGCAGATGACAAAGTGCAGGTCACCATTACCGCTGCCAATATGGGCCAGTATGCCGACAAGCTGACGGAAGGCCAGAAGGCCATGTTCGCCCGCTACCCGGATTACAAGATGAACATCTATCCGACGCGGCGCAGTGTTTCCTACCCGCAGGCGGTGTATGATGCGCTCAAGGCCAATGCCCAGAACGCCAAGCTGACTGATAACGGTAATGGCGTTGAAGGTGCCACGCTGACCTCGCCGTTCCCCACCCCCAAGAACGGGCAGGAAGCGGTCTGGAACCATCTGATGCGTTTTCGCGGCACCTCGTTTGAGCGTACCGTCGGTCAGGCCAATCCGACCGCCGATGGCAGCTACACCATGATTACCATCAACGAAAAGGCGCTGTTTGCCTATTCGTCTGGTCTGCCGGGCAATACGCTGCTGTACTTCCTGCAAACCATTGAGGCCCCGGCCCGTCTGGCGGGCGAGATCCTGTTGGTGCACGATACCGAAGACCAGATCAAGGAACCGCGCTCCGCCTGGACCTACAATCCCGGCCAGCGCCGTGTGCGCCGCGCCCCCAATGTGGCGTATGACAATCCCGGCACCGCAGCTGACGGTCTGCGCACCAGCGACCAGCTCGACATCTATAACGGCGCTATCGACCGTTACGACTGGAACCTTGTGGGCCGCAAGGAAATGTATGTGCCCTACAATGCCTACAAGCTGCACAGCGACAGCGTGAAGTATGATGACATCATCATGAAAGGTCATATCAATCAGGATCTGGCCCGCTATGAGCTGCATCGCGTCTGGGTCGTGGAAGGCACGCTCAAGAGCGGCACCAGCCACATCTATAACAAGCGCGTCTTCTATATTGATGAAGACAGCTGGCAGATCCTCGCGGCTGACCTGTATGACAGTCGTGGCCAGATCTGGCGTGTGCAGGAAGCCCATTGCATCAACTATTACGACGTCCCCGTGTTCTGGAGCACGCTGGATATCTCGTATGACCTGCAATCGGGCCGCTACACCGCCTTTGGTTTTGACAATCAGGGCCCCATGTACAAGTTCGGCCTGCCGTTCACACCGGCTGATTTCAATCCCAATACCCTGCGTGTGGAAGGAACCCGCTAACCTTGCTCCGCAAACAGGCTCAATATTTCAGCGCGCTGGCTCTTGCCGGCGCGCTGTTGTTTTCTGGATCTGCGCTCACGGCTGCACAAGCAGCAGAAGTGAATACAGAAAGTAGCCAGCGGGCACTACTCGCCCCGCGTGCGTTACTGCTAGATGCCCAGATGAGCGGCCAGCTGATGGTCGCGGTTGGTGAGCGCGGCCATGTGCTGCTCAGTGATGATGGCAAAATATGGTCACAGGTCATTGTCCCCACCCGCAACCTGCTCACTGCGCTCACCGGGCAAGATCACCTGTTACTGGCAGCAGGTCACAACGCCACTATCTTGCGCAGTATAGATCAGGGCCGCAGCTGGCAGCTGGTTTATGACCAAAGCAAGCTGGCCGCCGATGACAGCGCGCAGGGCAGCCCGCTGCTGGATATCAATTGCACGGCTGATGCCCAGCGCTGTTTTGCGGCGGGCGCTTATGGCCTGCTGCTGGAAAGCGCGGATGGCGGGCAGAGCTGGGTACGCCTGACCGTCAATCAGGAGGACCGCAACTTCTACGCGGTACTGGTAGAAGACAAAATCATAACACTAGCCGGTGAAGCAGGCGCCTTGCTGCGCAGTACCGATGGCGGCCTGAACTGGAGCGAACTGCACTCCCCGTATGAAGGCAGTTTCTTTGGCCTGCTGCGCACTGCCCAGCATAGCCTGATTGCCTATGGCCTGCGCGGCAATATCTGGCGGTCGGTCGATGATGGCGCTAGCTGGACGCGCATCGACAGTCATGCCGATACCGGCCTGATGGGCGGCACGGTGACGATTGATGGCCGCATCATCATCGTAGGTGCTAGCGGCACCGTTCTGATCAGTCAGGACGACGGCCAGAGTTTTACCCTCGCCCGCCAAGCCAATCGTAAAGCGCTGAGTGCGGTTTTACCGCTGGCTGACGGCTCCCTAATCGGATTTGGTGAGGCCGGCGCCGCCGCCCTGGAGATCCCCAATGCTGCTCAATAAACTGGAATCCCTGATTTTTGCCCGCCGCTGGCTGACCGCCATGGTGCTGGCCATCATCACCCTGTTTTTAGGTTATCAGGCCAGCCATTTGCGCATTGACGCCGCGTTTGAAAAGCAGCTGCCGGCCGACAGCCCGTTCATGGTCACCTTCTTCAAGCATCAGCTGAATTTTGGCGGTGCCAACCGCGTGCTGATTGCCATTGCCCCCAAGCAAGGTGATATTTTCACCAAAGACTTCATGGCTACGCTCAAGTCCGCCACGGATGACGTGTTCTTCATTCCGGGGGTCGACCGCGCCCGCGTCAGCTCGCTGTTTACGCCAGATGTGCGCTTTATCGAGGTGGATGAGCAGGGCTTTGCCGGTGGCAATGTCATTCCGGCTGACTTTGCTGGTAGCGCCGACGACCTCGCCCGCGTACGTGAGAACATCCTTAAATCCGGCCAGCTGGGCCGTTTGGTCGCCAATGATTTTTCCGCTGCCATGATCAGCGCCCAGCTGATCGAGCAAGACCCCACCAGCGGCGTCCGGCTGGATTATATCAAGGTTGGGCAGGCATTAGAAAACCTGCGCGCCAAATATCCCGACGTCAACATCCACATCATCGGATTTGCCAAGGTCGTGGGCGATATCGCCGATGGTGTAAAGGGCGTGGCCATGTTCTTTGGCGTGTCCATGCTGGTCACGCTGCTGCTGCTGCTGCGCTATACCGGCTCGCTCAAGCTTAGTCTGGTGCTGTTCAGTGTGGCGGTCATTACCGTCATCTGCCAAAGCGGCCTGATGGTACTGCTCGGCTACGGTATCGACCCCATGTCGATCCTGCTGCCGTTCCTGATTTTTGCCATCGCCGTCAGCCATGGTGTGCAGATCCTCAACGCCTTCGGGCAGGAAATTTCAAAACCCGGCGCTACGTCGCAAAGTGCGGCGCGCGCCAGTTTCCGCCGCATCGCCGGGCCGGGCAGCACCGCGCTGATGACTGAAGTTGTAGGTTTCATCACGCTGGTCTTCATCAACATCCCCATCATCCGCGAGCTGGCCGTGGCCGCGTCGGTTGGTGTGCTGGTAGCCATGGTGACTGACCTTGTCATGCTGCCGCTGTGGATCTCGTATGTGCAGGTCAGCCCCAAATCGCTCGACAAACACCATACCCGGCTGGATCGCGTTAATCCGGTCTGGCAGTTCCTCAGCCACATTGCCACGCCTAAGGTCGCGCGGCTGGTTATTGCATCCGCCATCGGCATTGGCCTGATGGGCTGGGCCGAAGGCCAGAATGTGGTGATCGGCGATACCGCCGGCGGCGTGCCCGAGCTGCGGCAGGACAGCCAGTACAATAAGGACGACGCCTATATCACCTCGCACTTTTCTATCGGCACCGATGTACTGACCATTATTGCCGAGACCGCGCCCAATGCCTGCGTTGAGCCGGATGTGATGAGCTATCTCGACCGCTTTGACTGGCACATGCGCAATGTGCCCGGTGTGCAATCCACCCTTTCCCTGCCACAGATGATGAAGGTGGTGGCCTCCGGCTGGAACGAGGGCAATCTTAAATGGCGCGCGCTCCCCACGGAGCTGGGCGCGACAGCAGATGAGCAGGCCCGTAACCGCTCCCTACTGACACAGGCCAGCCGCCCGATTGAAAGCTCCACCGGTCTGCTCAATGCCGACTGCTCGGTCATGCCCATCATGATGTTCCTGACCGACCACAAGTCCGAAACCATCGACCTCATCATCCACAACGTTGAGCAATGGATTGCCGCCAATCCCTTCCCGGCGCGCGATGGTGTTGATGTGCATCTGCGCATGGCTACCGGCTCGGCGGGCGTGATGGCTGCCACCAACGAGGCGGTGCGCGCGGCACACTGGCCCATGCTGCTCTCGGTTTATGGCGCGGTTGCCATGCTCTGCTTCATCATGTTCCGCTCGCTCAAGGCGGTTATCTGCTGTGTGGCCCCGCTGGTGCTGGTCACCGTACTGGCCAATGCCTTGATGGCCGAGCTGAACATTGGTCTGAAGGTCGCCACCCTGCCGGTCGCAGCACTGGGTGTGGGCGCCGGGATCGACTTTGCCATCTATATTTTCAGCCGCCTGCAGATCCATCTCTCACGCGGCCTGACCATGCATGAGGCATGGGCGCGCAGCTTGCGTGAAAGTGGCAATGCCGAGCTGTTCACCGGCCTGACGCTGGCTGCTGGCGTGAGCATGTGGATCTTCTCGGCGCTGAAGTTTCAGGCGGATATGGGCATCATGCTCACCTTCATGTTCCTGGTGAACATGCTGGGCGCCATCCTGCTGGTACCAGCGCTGGCGGCGGTGCTTATCCGCCCATCAGCCCGGTCACCCGGCCAGACGCATCCAGATCAATCCGCTGCGCCGCCGGCACATTAGGCAAGCCCGGCATCAGCAGGATATTGCCCGCTACGGCCACCACAAACCCGGCCCCGGCTGACAGGCGCAGCTCGCGCACATGCAGCACATGCTCACGCGGTGCGCCTAAGCGCGCCGGGTCATCTGAAAAGCTGTATTGGGTTTTGGCAATGCACACCGGCAAATGGCCAAAGCCGGCTTTGGTAAAGCGGGCGGCGGCCGCCTGCGCCGCCGGAGAAAACTCAACCGTACCGGCATGATAAATCTTGCGGGCAATGGTGCTGACCTTATCGAGCAGCGGCATACTGTCCGGGTACAGCAAGCGCAGGGGGCAGGCCTGCTGCGCTTCCTTCATCACGGCTTGCGCCAAAGTCAGCGCACCGCGCCCCCCTTCACTGTAATGGGTCGCGGCAACCACCGGCACAAAGTTGCGTTTACACCAGGTCTCTACGGTTGCAATTTCATCGGCACTGTCGCTAGCAAAGCGGTTAAGCGCGACCACAACCGGCAGGCCGAATTGCTGCAGGTTGGCGCAGTGCCGCAGCAGATTGGGCATGCCGCGATCCACCGCAGCCGGGTCCGGCGTTGCCAGATCAGCCACCGGCACCCCGCCATTATATTTAAGCGCCCGGATGGTCGCCACCACCACGGCACAGACAGGGTTCAGCTCCGCCACGCGGCTCTTGATGTTGAGGAACTTCTCGGCGCCCAGATCTGCACCAAAGCCAGCCTCTGTCACCACCCAGTCGGCCAGCTGCAGCGCTGTATGCGTCGCGATGATGGAGTTGCAGCCATGCGCAATATTGCCAAACGGCCCGCCATGAATGAGTGCAGGCGTGCCTTCCAGCGTCTGCACCAGATTAGGGCGAATGGCATCCTTGAGCAGCGCCATCAGCGCACCAGTGGCGTTAAGGTCAGCCACGCGCACTGGCTCATCCCCTTTAAAGGCAATGATCATGGCCTCAAGGCGGCGGCGCAGGTCAGCCTCATCGCGCGCCAGACACATGGCCGCCATCACTTCAGACGCTGTCGTAATATCAAAGCCGGTCTCACGCGGCACCCCATGTGCCGGGCCGCCTTGCCCGATGGTGATATGGCGCAAGGCGCGGTCGTTCATGTCGAGCGCGCGCCGCCAGATGATGTTGCGCGCATCCAGCCCCAGCGGATTGCCGTAATGCAGGCTGTTATCAATCAGCGCGGCAATCAGGTTATGGGCCGAGGTAATGGCGTGAAAGTCGCCGGTAAAATGCAGATTGATGTCATCAGCTGGCTCTACCCGCGCCAGCCCGCCGCCGGTCGCCCCGCCCTTGGCCCCAAAGCACGGGCCCAGGCTGGGCTCACGCAGCGCCAGCGCCACCTGCTGGCCGGAAAGCGCCAGCGCATCAGCCAGACCAATCGAGGTAGTGGTTTTCCCCTCGCCCGCTGGCGTGGGATTGATGGCGGTGACCAGCACCAGCTTGCCCTTGCGCGGTTGGCTGGACAGGCCGGCCATATACTCACGGCTCAGCTTAGCTTTGTCGCGCCCATAATAATCGAGCGCAGGAGCAGGAATGGACAGACGGGCAGCAACATCAGAAAGCGGGAGCATGATGCCGCAATCCTAGCTGCTTTTCAGGCGTTTGAACACAGCTGCCTTTACCGCACCTTATAGCGGCATAAGCTTAGGCAGCACTGCCGGGTTGCTGATAGGCCGGCGAGGTAAACAGCTGCTGCAGCAAGGCATCGAGATCGGCATCGTCGATCGGGGTGCAATCTTCAAACACGGCAGCCACCACCGCCGCCTGATAGGAGGAGCGGCCAATTGGCTCGCCGTTATAGCCGCTCTCCCGCCAGATATGGATGGCCGACTTGAAGGCCGGCAGCATCGACAGCGGAATTTCACAGCGGCGCATCAGCGCAGGCAAGCCCAGCGGGCCGCGATCACGCAGCAATTCATCGATCGCCAGCATGGGCAGACGTCCGCGCACAGCCAGCGCGACGCGGAACAACTGAATTTCACCTGCACACAAAGCGCGGAAGATAAAACCGGGTGTGAGCAGCTTTTGCTCATCGAGCGAGCGCACAAACGGGTCAAGCTGGTCAATCCGGGTCGAAACCGGCTCAATCAGCTGCACCAAGGCCGCCTCACGGCCCCGGCGCACCATTTCTTCCACTTCTTCGGGCGTAATTTTATGCGTTTCGATGAGAAAATTGCGCACCCCGTCCGACACCAGCCCGACCAGACGGCCCACCAGCTCAGCCGTAATACCGGGGCGGTGCGCCATGGCACCGGTCACTGCCGTAATCAGGCCGTAGCGATCGAGCACCTCATGCAAAGCCGTATCCGACACCTTGGCGCTGGAATTGCCCATCAGCACGGCAATGGCCTTGATGTTTTCGGTCTTGATCACGGCGTGGGCAACCTCGCCCGACAAATTCTTGCGCCCGGCCACCGCCAGCGATTTGCGTGGATCGCCATGATCCAGCACATCAATCAGCAGCTCATCCTCAAGGTCAGCATAGCGTAAAATGGGAAAGGCAACGGCGGCTACGTCGCGCGCCAGCGCCTGCGCCATCGGGCGGCTGAGCAGCGGACTGTGCGACACCTGCCAGGCAATGGCCTGACGCACGGCCACTTCCGCATCACCGGCGAGCCGCTCAATAATCTGGCTGGCAATGGCCAGCTCAGCCGGGCTGTCTTTCATCTGGGCGGCATCGGCCAGAATCTTGGCAGCGGTCTCGATCTTGGCTTGTGGGGATGGCTGCGCCAAAAGACGCTCAACATCCGCCATTGTAAGACGTGCTTGTGTCATTTGATTCATCCCGCAGAAAAGTAGAGCCAAAAATAGAGCCAGCCCGCACTGGCTAATAGTTTCATTTTTAGCGAAAAGAGCAAATCTTCGGTTAACTGCCCGATTTTTTGTTCAGACATTAAAGTTAATTTTGCCGCCCCCTAATTCTGAACAAAGCCTTAACAAAAACGAGTCGCCGTTTACAAACCGGTAAGATTACATGGTGTGTATGCAACAGTAGCGAGTCCGATCGATCAATCTCTCCCCTTACGGCAAATTAGCGTGTTCCCTGCAATCATGAATCTGCTACATATTGCAAAGATTTAGCAGGAGTTCACAATGGCCCATCGTAAGTCGCCGCTCTTCGCCACCGCGGCCAGCCTTATTGCTCTTACCGCCCTGACCGGCTGCGAAACCGGCTCTGGCATGTTTGGCTCGTCGGCTTCGGCTGAGCAGCAGAATGTTGGCAATGCCAGTTATCAGGCCGCTATGCGTGTGGCCGATGACAGCCGCGCGCGTGGCGACATGAACAACGCCATCACCTTCTATGCACGCGCCAACCAGTTTGAGCCCAAGCTGGCACAGCCGCTGGTCGAGCTGGGTGATGTTTTCTGGCAGATGAAGAACCCGGCTGAATCCGCCCGCGCGCTGGAAGAAGCCCGCAAGCTTGAGCCGGACAATGCTGGCATTTGCCGCAATCTCGGCCGCGCTTACATTGCGCTGAACGAGCCGAAGAAGGCGCAGGAAGCCTATCTGGCGTCGCTCGCGCTTGACCCCAACAATCCGCGCACCCTCAATGGTCTGGGCATTGCCTATGACATTGATGGCGACCATGACACTGCGCAGAGCCACTATCACGCCGGCCTGTCGATGGCGCCGGGCAATATCGACCTGCTCAACAATCTGGCTTACTCCTATATTTCCGCAAAGAAGTATGATGAGGCCATCAAGATCCTCTCGCCGCTGGTGGACAGCCCCAACGCCACCACGCGCCAGCGCCAGAACCTCGCGCTCGCTTATGGTCTCAAGGGTGATGAAAGCAACGCGCGCAAGATTGCCAGCCGTGACCTCACCCCGGCCGCGATTGACCGCAACCTGAAGATCTACCGCGAACTGCGCAATGATCCGCAGCACAGCCTGGCCATGGCCAATATCGGTCGCCCTGGCTACACCCAGCCGACAGATGGCTCGGTGCCGGATATGGCGCCGCCGCCCGGCCCGGTCAGCACCGAAGTGGTGCCCCCGCCTGAGCCTGAAATTGTTGGCGTGCCGGAAGGCGCCACGCTGATCAAGCCGCCCGCAGCAACACCTGTAGTAACAGCAACAGCCAAGCCGGTTATCAGTGCGCCCGTTACAGCGCCCGCTGAAGCAGACAAGCCTGCAGCAGCGGTGGCCGCGCCCAAGGTTGAGCCAGCACAAACCCGCGCCCAGCCGGTTGATCTGACCCCGGCACCGGCGCAGCCAGCCAGCACACTGGCCGCCCCCACCCAGTCGGGTCTGGGCAGTGGCAAGATCTATCTCGGCAAGTTTGCTGATGAAGCCGCTGCCCGTGAAGCCTGGATCAAGGTCTGGACCGGCAACAGCACGGTTCTGGGCAATCTGGTTGCCAGCATCGAGCCGGCCGACAAGGAAGCGGCGCTCTATGCCGTTGGCTCCAGCAGCGCACAGGAAGCACAGGATACCTGCACCAAGCTGCGCCAGAACGGCGTGAGCTGCGGTGTCAGCAAGTAAATTTGTCTAACCGGTATGAACGGCGCCCGCGTGGCGCCGTTCTGCTTTGTGGGGAGAACATGATGATTGCACCCATGCTCGGATCACCTGACGCCATGTTGCAACGGGTCTATGCCGCGCTTGCCCGTCACGGCTTGCCGCTGGACCTGCCGTGCGATCATGTCTGCTACCGGGTGGCAACGCCCGCGCGTTATGACGAGATCAAACAGGCCATGCAGCCCTATGGCACCTTGGCCAGTGAAGCCGTTATTGCCGGACGGCCGATTGCCAGCTTTGCCCTGCACACGCCGCTGGTCTATGGCGCACAGCGCATTCCCTGTCTGGAGCTACCTTCACCCAAGCCCGGCCGCGATTATGCGGAAGGCTGGGAACATGCCGAATTTGCCACTGGCGCGCCGCTGGAACAGTTCATTGCACGCTATCCGCATGTGCCGTTCAATCTGCGTGCCATGGGCAAAGCGCATAACCCTGAAATCTCGCTGGAGGTTGATGCGCACACCGCCATCAAATTCCATCCCGAGCCATTGCTGACCGTGATTGAAAAAGAAATCCGCCTCGGCCTCACGCCGTAATATCAGTCGATGTAAGAGATTGGCGCCGTCATAGTTGACCAACGCTCTTATTTATCCGGGCCTAGCCACGCATCGATAGCCACGCGCCCAACCTTAAGCGAGGCGCTGCGCCCACCATTGCTTCAGGCGGCCAAACGGGCCGGGCGCACTCTGTTTTGGCGCTGATACTGGCACGACCACCGGCGCCGGCGGCGCAACCGTATGGATCTGTGAATATTCATATTCCAGCTGACCAGCTGAATTGAAAAAGCGGGTCACGTCTGTGCTGCTGATCACCACACCATCGCCGCTGACAGAAAATGTCACCGCAAAGCTTTTGAGCGTGCCCTGCGGCGGAATAAACGCGTGCAGATTAAAAGCCTCGGTGCCGGAGGTATGCGCTGATGCCTGATTTGATACCTGAGCTGATGCCGCGGCGGCTACATCTTGTTCTTTCATAAAACCCATCTCCTGTTACATCCGCATGCTAGAACCGGCTGCCGCAGATGCAAGGAGAGAATGGTTAAAGCCTACTTCATGGCATCCTTGGCGCTGAGCACCGCAGGGCCGATGAGAACAATAAACAGCGGCGGCAAGATGAACAGAATCATCGGCACCGTCATGATCGCGGGCAGACGCGCGGCTTTTTCTTCGGCCTTCATCATGCGCTCATTACGCATTTCACCCGACAGCACGCGCATGGAAACAGCGAGCGGCGTACCATAACGTTCGGTCTGCACCAGGGTACTGACCAGTGAGCGCGTGCCTGCAATGGGGCAGCGTGCGGCCAGGCCCTGCAGCGCCTTGCTGCGCTCCGGCATAAAGCCCAACTCAACCGCCGTAATACCAAACTCATCCGACAGATCCGGATGGGAATCCGAAATTTCCTGTGCGACTCGCTCAAACGTGGCGTCGAGCGACAGACCGGCTTCGGCGCAGATCACGAACAGATCGAGCGCGTCAGGCAGACCACGCGACATCATCAGCATGCGTTTTTTAGTGCGCTGACGCAGGTAAATCGTGGGGCCCAGCCCCAGCACAATACCGCTCATCAGGGTGCCCATCAGCAGGTTATTATCATCCGTATCCCACAGACGCAAAACATATAAGGCAAAATAGCCCAGCGCCCAACCGAGTAGCGGTGCCAGCGCGCGGGCCAGCGTGAAAATATAAATGGCGTCCTTGCCACGCAGGCCTGCCATGGTCAGGTCACTGACCGTTTCCTTGGCCTGCTCACTGGGGAGCAGCTTGAACTTTTCAACAACACCCTTGGCGGTGGCGCCAAACTCACGGCCACGATCACGCCCGCCCATCATCTGCGCGCGCAGATCCGAGCGGCGACGCTCGAGCATACGCACGCGGCGCTCGGCGCTATTATCCTCAATCAGGCCGATCCAGATACCGACGATGAGGAGAAAAGCCGCCAACCCGAGCATAATCGGGAGCGTATTGGGGCCGGAGAAAAGTCCATTTTCCATGTTTAGAACTCGAAGTTAACCATGCGATACATGATGTAGTAACCGGTAAACATAATACCGCAGCCCCACATGGCCATGCGAATACCACGTTCATCCGTCCACAACTTGCTGGCATATTCGTGATTGGCGATGTTGATGATAAAGGCCATAACGAAGGGCAAGCTACCAATAATGTAAGCTGATGCACGCGCTTCAGATGAGAGCGCGCGGATCTTGAGATCCAGCGCTTTGCGCTTACGCAGCAGCTCCGACAGATTGGTCAGCGTTTCAGCCAGATTACCACCGGTTTCACGCTGGATCGACATGGCGACGATCATGAACTTGTATTCCGGTGAATCAATGCGCTCGGCCACATCCCACATAGCGGCTTCAACCGACTGACCGAGTTTAACCGAGTCAGAAATACGGCGGAACTCAATACCGATCGGATCCGGAAATTCACGGCCCACAGCATTGACCGATTCAATGAACGGCAGACCCGAACGCAGACCACGCGTGATGAGGTCGATCGCATTGGGAAATTCTTTCATGAACTTGTTCACACGGCGATTACCGATGATGCGGATAATCTTGGCCGGCACGATCAGACCAATGATCAACCCCACAAGAACGCACACCAATATATCGAGCGGCGTAAAGATACGCAGCATGACCGCCATGCCAAGGAATGTCGCCAAAATCATCAGCAAAAACTCGGCAATGCTGATGGTCTTGCCGGTGCGCTCCAGCCGGATACGCAATTTGTCAGGGTTCGGCAGCACGCGGCGCAGTACGGTATCGACCCAGGCAATATCACTGTAATGCACTTCACGGCGCACACCACCATGGCCTTTGGGCGTTTTAGCAGCTACGGCTTCACCACCGCTGCGATGCAACCGCTTTTCGATATTCTTGGCGTTGGGGCCTTCGTCCCCACCACTGAGGCCCATACCGATCACGATGACGATCAGCGCGACACCTAAAGCTACGACATAAGGAACAAGTTCAGGACCAAACATCAGCCAGACATAGCCTCCATAAGTTCCTTGTCGAGACCATAATAGGCGGCACGGGTCAGGAAGTGCGGACGCACGCCGGTGCAGACAAAGTCACCGACAATCTTGCCGTTATCATCTTCACCACGGAACTGGAAGGTAAAGAGGTCCTGCATGGTGATGACTTCACCTTCCATGCCGACGATTTCTGAAATGTAGGTAATGCGGCGCATACCGTCACGCATACGGCTGATCTGCACGATCATGTGAACCGCCGAGGCGATCTGCTGCTTTACCGCCTTGGACGGCAGCCCCATGCCACCCATACCCACCATGTTTTCAATACGCATCAGCGCTTCACGCGGGCGGTTGGCGTGGCAGGTGGCCAGCGAGCCATCGTGACCGGTATTCATGGCCTGCAACATGTCGAGCGCTTCTGCGCCACGGACTTCGCCGAGGATGATACGATCAGGACGCATACGCAGCGAGTTTTTGACGAGGTCGCGCATATTGACTTCGCCTTCGCCTTCCAGATTGGCGGGGCGGGTTTCAAGACGTACCACGTGCGGCTGTTGCAGCTGAAGTTCGGCGGCGTCTTCAACCGTCACGATACGTTCGCCCAGATCAATGGTCTGCGAAATGGCGTTGAGCAGCGTGGTTTTACCAGAACCCGTACCACCCGAAATCACGATATTCAGGCGCGAGCGACCGGCAATGCGCAGCACCTGACACATGGCCGGCGAGATATTGCCCTGCTTTTCCATGATATCGAGCGAAATCTTCTTCTTGGAAAATTTACGGATCGACATCGACACGCCATCAATCGCCAGTGGCGGGATGATGATGTTGACACGGCTACCGTCCTTCAGACGGGCGTCCACCAGCGGCGTACTTTCGTCAACACGGCGCCCAACGGCGGTCACGATGCGCTGTGCTACCGCCATGGCGTGCGCGTTATCACGGAACTGCGCTTCGGTCAGCTCCAGCTTACCCTTGCGTTCAACGTAAACCTGCTTGGGCCCGTTGACCATAATATCGGTAATGCTTTCGTCAGCCAGCAGCGGCTCAAGCGGACCAAGGCCCAGCATGTCATCAAGCATCTGCTCGATCAGCTCTTCACGCTCGGTCGCGTTCAGCTGCAGACGCTGCTCGGCCAGAATGTCGGACGTGATCGGGAAGATTTCCTTGCGCAGCTGCTCACGCGGCATATTGGCAGCAGCAGTCGTATCAATGCGCTCCAGCAGTACCTGCTGGATCTTCGACTTGGCAAATTCAACATTGGTCTTGTTGGCGGCCATACGCGCCATACGTTGCTGGGCCAGCTCGGTTGCTGACGGGCCTGCGTTTTCTTCAACCTTGGGTTTGACCTTTTCAGCCTGCTGCTGTTCCATCGCCGCTTTGGTCTGCTGGGCGATGATCGCGCGCTCACCGGCTTCTTCAGCCAGACGCTGCAGGGATTCAGGCGATACCGCCGCGCCCGAGTTCACTTCCTGCTCGGCCGATTGCTGCATCTGGTCAACGATATTGCTCAGAAGCTCCTGCTGATTGCTGTCTGACAATTCGTCAATCTCGGACAGCATCAGGTCTTTCATTGTCGCTTTCACTTCACGCGCTAGCTGGGCACGATCAAGCGAGGCAATAGTGAGCGGATCCAGACGATACTTGATCTCAGGCAGCACCTTTTCGGCCAGCGTCGGCACAATGATGCTGTCGGCCAGCAGCCCGACCAAATTACGCTGATCGAGAAGCGTCATGCGATCAACATCAGCGCCGAGCAACTGAGGCAGGTTATTCTTGATTTCGCGGGCCAGCTCCGGGCGCGTGAGCGAAGAAACCGTTGTCGGGCCCAAACGCTGTTTAAGGCTCGGCAGGATCTTCTGGGCAATCGTATTCAGGTCAGTCGGTCCGCCGCCACCATTACCACCGCCAGGCGGGCGTGCAGGACGCTGCGGCTGAGGCGTTTCTTTCTCTGGTTTGCGGCCACCGAAAAATGACATGCTGGATTATCCCTTTTTAGAAAAAAGTGCACTCAAGAACCCGGTTGGCGACGCTGTCGTAGCAACAGCCTGACCCGTCAGCATCGCGGCCACATTACGCATGGCCTTAGCCAGCAAGGTCAGTCCGCCCACTTCAGGAATGGACTTGCCCTTATTGGCGCTGAGCTTCACGGTCTTGGGATCGTGCGGCACCAACACCTCAATTTTCAGTTTGGCGCTGCGTTCAAAAGTAGGACGGCTGACTTGCGCTTCACCATCACCAATACGGCCCGCGACCACATGAATAGGGTTGTCTGAACCCAGATTCATGATAGCCGCCGTAATACGCTGGGTATCACGGATACCAGCGAGAGTCAGATCGGTGACCAGAACCACATGATCGGCCGACACCAGCAAGCGGCGATGGCGCGGAACAAGCGCACGCGGCATATCAATCACGATGTGATCGTATTCCGTACGCAGTTCCTTGAGCAGGGCCAAGGGGCCGGCTGTATCAAAGTCAACCACCTCTTCCAGCGAATCTTCACAGCAGAAAACGCTGAGATTATCGCTTTCCTTGGTCATGGAGCTGTTAATCAGCAGATTGTCCGCACGGTCAGGATTGGACAACACTTCGCGCAGGCCACGCGGCGGCTCCAGATCGAGAGCCAGATCGCAGTTACCAAATTGCAAGTCCATATCGATCAGTGCCGTCTTCTGGTTCAGCTCGTGGGCCATCACCCAGGCCGAGTTGACTGCAATATTGGTCGCCCCGACCCCGCCACGCACACCGATCACAACATAGACGCGACCCGACTTGGTCTTTTTATCGCCCTTCTCCTCGTTGCGGCTGGCCAGCAGCGGCACAACTGCATCGCGCAGCGTAACAGCGTTAAGCGGCTTGACCAGATAGTCAGCCGCGCCAGCCTGCACCATGTTGCGATAGAACGCCACATCATTGGCCGAACCGATCGTCAGAATGCGGCTACGATTACCACACACCTTGACCAGCTGCTGGATGATGGCTACGGGGTCATCAGAGCCATCCACATCGGCCATGATGATCGCTGGCGGGCGCCCCCGGGACAAAGTCTGCACAACCGCTGACAGGTCGGTATTCACAACCGTACTAGCAGGCCAGCCCTGCCCCTTGGCGCAGGCGATAGCCGCCTCAAAGGTTTCAGGATCCTGAACTGCAGCCAGAAATTCCGGATGCATCGGAAGAGGTTTACCAACATCTGAACGCATTGATTTATCCCCTTATCAGCCGCCCGGCGTTGCCGAACCCGGCTCTTCAAGCTCAGTGATCGCACCGTTGCGATAACGGATCTCACCTTCAAGCGCAGCCGGGCCCATCGGCGCCGGCGGCACCTGACCTGTTACCAGATCACGCGGATTGGCGATCATGGCCGCCAGATTGCTGCGGTCAGCACACGCAAAGTTGGGTGAGTTCTGAGACGAATAAGTCTCATATTTATGGAACGCCCAATCCGGGCATTTCGGCGCAATTGCTATCAGGTGATCAACCGCGACACTGACTTTGTCCGGCGACGCTTCACCAGCCTGGAACGAGGAAACCGGGAAGCCCAGCTCCTTGATCGTTGCGGTCAGCGCGACTACACGCTGACGGGCCAGACGGCCTGCCTGACGATCCGGCTGCGCAACCATCACTGTAACGCCGCGCTCAGACGCGACATTATTGAGGAAATTCTGCAGATAAGCCAGCTCATCCGGCGACACATCCACAGCGCGGCCAGCATAAGAAACCTCATGCACTGAGCGGGTGGGCGCAACCGTAATCTGTTTGTCAGCAAAAGCCGGGGTCGGCTCTGGCAACTTGCTCTGAATATGGCGCTCCCAATCGGCACAGCCAGACAAGGCCACCATAGCACCCAGCATTACACAGGTCGTGAGATACTTCTTCATCATCATCATTCTCCTCACTGCACCACGAAGCCAACATCACCAGCGAGGCTACCGCCATCACCGACCGTCTGAACGGGGCGCGCCAACGGCACCGGCGCCGGGGTCGGCACTTCACTGTTCATGCGACCATTAAGCCAACGATCCACATCATTAGGCGGCACATAGCCATCATTCGGTATCGCCACCTGACTGGCATTAACCGGCTTGACCAGATACGGGGTCACCACGATCACCAACTCAGATTCGTTACGGCGATAGCGGTCAGAGCGGAACAGCGCGCCGAGAACCGGAATATCCCCCAACCCAGGATACTTATCAATCGTCTGCGAATTGTTGTTCTGCAACAGACCAGCGATAGAGAAGCTCTGGCCCGACCCAAGCTCAACACTGGTTTCAGCACGGCGGGTCGACAGGGCCGGAATAGTACCGCCAGCAAAGCTCACGGCACCGGCGTCATCACGCTGACTGACCTCCGGGCGTACACGCAGGCTAATACGATCACCATTCACCACCGTCGGGGTAAAGGCTAGACGCACACCATATTCGCGGAATTGAATAGAGATGTCGCCATTGCTGGTCGCTACCGGGATCGGGAACTCACCACCAGCCAAGAAGCTAGCTGTTTCACCCGACAAGGCCGTCAGATTCGGCTCAGCCAGCGAAACGGCCAGACCATCCTCAACCAGCGCATCCAGCGTTGCCGAGATTGAGGTTGCGCCCCACGTGGTTGACAAACCGCCGGTACCCGCAGCACCGGCCAGAGACACACCGGCATCAAAACCAAAAGACATGTCCACATCACCAAACAGACGGGGATTGGCCACCGAGGTACCAATACCCAATGTCTTCACGGCTTCGCGCGAAACTTCAGCGATACGCACGCGAATGTTCACTTGATTGCTACCCTGCACCTGCATGCGGTTAAGGATGAAGGTCTTGCCCATATCATCAATCGCCGTAGAACTTCCAGCAGCCCCAGCCACGGTACGCGGCAGATAACGGGTCGACAGACGGACGATATCCTGCGCCATACTCGCGTTATCCACACGGCCGGACAGCATGATCATGTCCTGAACCTGACTGACCTTGACATCATTGGCCCCGGCCAGCTGGCGAATAGCGTTACGCAATGCCCCCAGATTATAACCAACAACGATATTACGGCTAGCAACGACCTTGTCAGTATCATCAACAGCGTAAAAGGAAGTCTGGCCCGGCGCACGCCCCAGAATATAGAGAACAGACGCCGACTTGATCTGCACATCAGCAATATCATTATTAGCAATGAACACCGAGCTAGCGGGCGACGGCAGCTGCATGATCTGCCCTTCATCAATCACCAAGCTCAAGGTTTCGCTGGGCGTAATATCCTTGATGGCTTGAGCAGGCGGATCCTGAGGCTCCCCCGGAGCCGCAGCGCGCGCCACCAGCCCCGAACCAGCGATGAGGCCAGCCGCGATCAGTGCAACAACAGGAAGTTTCTTGATATACTTGCGCATGACTGACTCTCCGTTACTTAACTTGGACGTCCTGAGCCGTCGGCCCACGAACAACCTGAATTGAACCACTACCGGTCGCACCGCTCTTGTCGCCGCCCGGCGGGGTAATGATCTGGCTGACATCGCTATCGAGCGAGAATGTCCGCTTATCCTGGGCATCATCCACAACCGGCATCGCAACTGGCTGGGCCGCAGGATCAGATGAAACTTCACCCTCGCCCTCCCTGGCTAGCGGACGCAGAACCAGACGCAACTCACCCATACGCTGCAGCAGCGCAATGCGCTCAGCCTTTTCCGGTGGAACTTCAACGGTAACACCGCGCGCAACGGCCGGCGCCTGCTCCTGATCGCTAGCGCGCTGATCAACAGCAATAACGCGCACATCCTGCATAATGGTTTCGCTCACATTATGCGGACGGTTGGTACCATTGGCATCCGGCATGTTCACGACATGCGAAAGAATGATATCCACCCGATCACCCGGGAACACAAAACCGCTTACGCCGGTGTTTTCGTTCACGTTCACGCTGACGGCGCGCATGCCCGGCTTGAGCACGGCAGCCAGAAAGCCCTGCTCGCCACGCTTGATCATGTTGCCGCGCACAACCGGTTCACCGGAGCGCACACCCGTGCGCAAAACAGCACTGGTAAATTCTTCAATCGTCCCCTTACCTTCAACAACATGCGAGGCCTCATCCACACCGGCAGCCGGCCACGGACGGAACACCAAGGTATTGGGCTGAATAAGCGTGCCGGCCGGCAGATCCTTCGCCGCAACCAACACATTGGTTGTGTTGGCGGCAACCGGCGCCTGCACCGGCTGGGTAGCCACCTGCGCGGGCGGTGCAGATTGCTGCATCATCCGGGCAAAAAAGAAAACACCGCTGGCAATAAGCCCGGCGATCAGCATCACGACAACGAGGCGACGACCCATAACAACCCTCCGATCACATTCTCACAACTAACTCTAAGTGCCCCACAATACTTAGAAAAACGTAAACTGCCCCGGCAGCTATCGCAACCCCATAAGGCACTGACTCATGAAGAAAGTTATAGTCTGTGGCGGGATCGGCAGCCTTGAGACGGCGCGATTTCAACCAACCCTTAAGCAAATAGATCGCGGAAATAATCCCGCCCGCCAGGGCCGTGACCACGGCAAACCCCATCATGTATTGCAGGCCAGCCCAGAAGGCTACTACAGATAGAAATTTGACATCCCCACCGCCAAGCATACGGAACTGGAACAACACGGCGCCAACCAAAAACATCAGCACGCCGCAGCCGACATGCAAAACCCACGGAAAGTCTGCAACTGTCAGCGCATAAAAAATTCCAACACCCAGCAGCGCCAGATTTATTTTATTGGGGATTTTGAAAGTGCGAACGTCGATCACTGCAACTGCCAGCACAAGAAGCGCGGCAACCAGCAAGGTAGCGGCCTGCACATATTCAATTGTTTCTGGCGTTAAAAATGAGAACACGTTTTCCCTGCACTCTGGATTTCACACAGCCAGCGCACTCTAGAACACAACAAGTTGATTCGATGGTAAAATTTTCGATGTTGGCGCACAGGAGTGACGCCCCGTCACATATATATCACACCTAGCCCAGCAACCTACCTAAGTAACCGCCTATGTACCTGCCCAGGGACCGGCAAGGCGTAGCGCCTCAGGACAGGTTACCAGCCACCGGCCCGAAGAAGAAAGATTTCAGATTCTGGCCAATCAAGCTAACTGCGCTAATGACAGCCACAGCGATCAAGCTTCCCAGCAGCGCATATTCAATGGCTGCAGATCCAGACTCATCCAGCCAGCATGTCATCAGAAGCTTCATAATCCCTCTCCCTTCCTTAGTGTATGCCAGCTTATACGCCAGCACAACCTCTTAGACACAATTTTGCCATATGAATTACAGGGCGCAGGAATGCTGCATCCAATTGTCACACAAAGAAAAACGCACGGCAGCTGATGCTGCCGTGCGCCTATCCTGTAACCCGGGATTATACCAGGTTGCTGGCAACCTTGTAGAAGGTCGACTGCAGCTTCTTACCGATGGTGCTAACGGCAGCGATGATCACAACAGCGATCAGAGCGGCGATCAGACCGTATTCGATAGCGGTGGCGCCGGATTCATCCTTCAGAATGCGAGTAATGGTCTTCATTTGGTTCTCTCCTCTAGTTACACACTCGAAGATGAGACCATCTCACCCCCGATATTTCAAACACCCGATGACTCATAACACCATCTCCCGTTTAAGGACAGGTTAAATTGCGGCAGGAATAAGGCAGAATTATGCACACACTGTGACACAAACTTGTCAAAATTATGTCTCACAATTATTGCATCGCAAAAGTGATAGACAAATCAAGGCCGCACGATTTAATGCCGCATTAACCGTGACTTATCCCTAATTTTTAAGCGTTTCTGTGAGCTGATCATTTTTTCAAAATATGGCAGCTGATTTGGCTGGAGCTTCCATAAGGGCAGGTCAGACTCCGGTGCCGCGTGCCCTTAGTGCCCGTTGTTCTCACCGTGTTTCTTGCGCAACACATATTCAAGTTTTTGCACAGCCAGACGTCCAAGCGCCTGCTGGCCCGCACTGGCCGGCCCCTGAATGACCGCTTCAAGCCCGGTTTGCGGGTCAAGCGCAGTGACTCGCACCAGCGTACCGATGCTCTGAAACTCGATCAGATAATTTGTACTCATCCCTCACCACTAATCCTGCAGGGGGACACCTATGCCCTGCGCCGGTTTGTCACTTGCTGGGCTATTTTAAGCGCGTAAGCTCAGCCTCGCAACTCTACAGGAGATCTGACCATGCGTGCCCTTACTCTCATTCTGCCCCTTGCCCTGCTGACAACCCCTGCGCTGGCTGAATCTCCCGCCCCAGCTGCAACAACACCAGCCGCAGCTGCGCCTGCCGCAGCTACAACAGCGCCGACAACTAGCGCCCCCATGATGATGATGCATGGCCGCAATAGTAATATGAGCAGCATGCCCGGCATGATGAGCGGCAGCAGCCGCATGGCCGGCTGCCCGATGATGATGGATGAGCGCGTGGAGGGCCGCATTGCCTTTCTGCATACCGAGCTGAAGATTACCCCTGCACAGGAAACTGTCTGGAAGAGCTATGCCGATGCCCTGCGCGCCAACGCCAAGGCCGGCACCGAACAGCGCGAAGCCATGCAGGACCAGCGCGACGAGATGAAGGACATGAACGCCCCCGCCCGCATGAAGGCGCATATTGCCCTCATGGAGCAGAAGCTGGCCGACATGAAGCTGCTGCAAACCGCAACCGAGCAGCTCTACGGCGCCCTGACCGACGACCAGAAAAAGGACGCCGATCAGCTGCTGGGCCAATCCATGGGCCAGTCCATGAGCATGCGCCGCTGACGGCGTCCAGCCGAACCGCTATATAGACGGTAGCCGCAGGCCACTTTCTCCCCTATATTATAAGCACATAGGGGGAAGATGATGTCGCGCGAAAAAATGGAATATGATGTGCTGGTGGTTGGCGGTGGCCCGAGCGGTCTGGCCGCAGCAATCCGGCTCAAGCAGATCAATCCGGACTTGTCGGTCTGCCTGATCGACAAAGGCTCGGAGGTTGGTGCGCACCTACTTAGCGGCGCGGTGTTTGAGCCGCGCGCCCTCAATGAGCTGATCCCCGACTGGAAGGATAAAGGCGCTCCGCTCACCGTTCCGGTGACGGTGGACAGCTTCGTGTTTCTCTCGCGCACGGGCGCGTATCAGCTGCCCACCCCGCCGCAGATGAACAATCACGGCAATTACATCATTTCGCTCGGCGAGCTGGCGCGCTGGCTGGGCAAGCAGGCCGAAGAGCTGGGCGTTGAAATCTATGCCGGCTTTGCCGGTGCTGACGTGCTGTATGACGGCAACCGCGTCATTGGCGTGGCCACCGGCGATATGGGCATTGGCAAGAACGGCGAGAAAACCGACCGCTACACGCCAGGCATGGAGCTGATTGCCAAGCAGACCATCTTTGCTGAAGGCTGCCGTGGCTCGCTCACCAAAACCCTGTTCGACAAGTTCGACCTGCGCAAAGACTGCCAGCCGCAGACCTATGGTCTGGGCGTTAAAGAGCTATGGCAGATCGACCCGGCCAAATTCAAGCCCGGCCATGTGGTCCATACCATCGGCTGGCCGATGGATGGCAAAACCTATGGCGGCAGCTGGCTGTATCACTGGAAAGACAACATCATCTCCATCGGCTATGTGACCGGGCTGGACTATACCAACCCGTATCTGTCGCCGTTTGAAGAGATGCAGCGCCTCAAGACGCATCCCAAACTGGCCAAGCTGCTGACGGGCGGCAAGCGCATTGCCTATGGCGCGCGCGCTTTGTCGGAAGGCGGGCTGCAGAGCCTGCCCAAGCTCACCTTCCCCGGTGGCGTGCTGGTGGGTGATACGGCCGGGTTCCTCAATGTGGCCAAGATCAAGGGCAACCACACCGCCATGAAGAGCGGTATGCTGGCCGCCGAAGCCGTGGCCGAGCTGCTCGCCGCTGGCGGTGATGAGGCGACAGCATATTCCGACAAGCTCAAAACCAGCTGGCTGTGGGACGAGCTGCACCGCGTGCGCAATGTGCGCCCGGCGTTCAAATGGGGCCTGTGGCTGTCGCTGGCGTATAACGCCATCGATACCTTCATCTTCCGGGGCAAGGCACCGTGGACACTTAAACACGCCCACGCCGATCATGAGACGCTCAAACCCGCCAGCGCGTGCGAGAAGATCAATTACCCCAAGCCGGACGGCGTGCTGACTTTTGACCGCCTGTCATCCGTGTTCCTCTCGGCCACCAACCATGAGGAAGACCAGCCCGCGCATCTCAAACTCAAGGATGACACGGTGCCGGTGGCGCATAATCTGGCGCTCTATGACGCGCCCGAGCAGCGCTACTGCCCGGCTGGCGTGTACGAGATTGTGAACAACGAACAGGGCCAACCGCGCCTGCAGATCAACGCGCAGAACTGCGTGCACTGCAAGACCTGCGATATCAAGGACCCCACGCAGAACATCAACTGGACCACGCCGGAAGGCGGCGGCGGCCCCAACTACAGCACCATGTAACGCGCGGGCTTCTGCCCAACGCTGCATATGGCCCGCTGCATGCGGCCAGTCGTATCTGATTTGAGGACCTGATTTTGGGTTCTCCCCCTCTCCCTTGACCCTCACCCTCTCTCCGCCAGGAGAGATGGTGAGGGTTGCTCTATCTTATCTATAAGTGGATTTTAAAAACGGCAGCGGCCGCAAAAATACCGTGCCAGAAAAAAGACAAAGCTCCGCCGTGGCCCAATCGGTTAAAAGTCAAAAATTGCCCATCACAAAAAACCGCCCGCAGCGCTGCGACCGGCTAAATTTTCCTTATGTGGTTGATCTCACGAGGCCCCAAAAACAAACGCGCAGACATAGCTGCGCGTAGCAATGTAAATGCCACATTTATAGGCAAATGTCAAGGGGTTTGTGTGGGTCAACGCCCTATCCTGCAACTTGCTCAAACAAATCAAGCCAATCCGGATTAGTCTCGATGATACGATTGATCTTCCAATCGCGTTTCCAAGCCTTCATTGCCTTTTCGCGCGCGATGGCATCACGGATGTCATCATATACTTCATAATAAACCAGCCGTTTAACATGGTACTCCTTAGTGAAACCATCAATTTGTTCGGACTTATGCTCGGATACACGCCGCACCAAATCATTGGTTACACCAATGTAAAGGACGCCATCTTTCTTGCTAGCCATGATGTAAACGTAAGCACCCATATGCCAATTATGACATCGAATAAATAATTCGTCATTCCTGCACAGGTATTGTTCCTCAAAAAAGTCACCTCGGCGTGGGCTGATGCCTCCTTTAAAAGAAGTCACCCCAGCGAAAGCTGTTTTGTGCCCCCCATATCGTCACCCCAGCGAAGGCTGGGGTCTTATAACTTCTGTCCGCTCATCCTCGAACATTTTAAGATGCCAGCCTGCGCTGGCATGACGGTTATGGGTGCGCTGGCATGACGATGTGGGTGTGGATGCATACTCATCACTAAGTAGGAATAATTTTTCAAAGTTGAAAGAGCCTAGCCCTAGCGCGGCCCTCCCCCTCTATCGTCACCCCAGCGTAGGCTGGGGTCTTATAACTTCTGCCCGCTCATCCTCGAACATTTCAAGATGCCAGCCTGCGCTGGCATGACGGTTATGGGTGCGCTGGCATGACGATGTGGGTGTGGATGCATACTCATCACTAAGTAGGAATAATTTTTCAAAGTTGAAAGAGCCTAGCCCTAGCGCGGCCTTCCCTCTCTATCGTCACCCCAGCGTAGGCTGGGGTCTTATAACTTCTGCCCGCTCATCCTCGAACATTTTAAGATGCCAGCCTACGCTGGCATGACGGTTATGGGTGCGCTGGCATGACGGTTATGGGTGCAAATGCATACTCATCACTAAGTAGGAATAATTTTTCAAAGTTGAAAGAGCCTAGCCCTAGCGCGGCCCTCCCCCTCTATCGTCACCCCAACGTAGGCTGGGGTCTTATAACTTCTGCCCGCTCATCCTCGAACATTTCAAGATGCCAGCCTGCGCTGGCATGACGGTTATGGGTGTGAATGCTTACTCATCACTAAGTAGGAATAATTTTTCAAAGTTGAAAAAGCCTAGCCCTAGCGCGGCCTTCCCTCTCTATCGTCACCCCAGCGTAGGCTGGGGTCTTATGCTTGCGCCTGCTCATGTTGAAACAGCTTAAGATGCCAGCCTGCGCTGGCATGACGATTTGGGTGTGGATGTATTCCTCGGCTTTCGCCGGGATGACTTTTAAGGCCGGGGTGCGTGCTTCCTACAAGTCAATTTAAAATACTT
>Ga0255175_1000239_pt1 | contig 31390 bp, 26 predicted proteins | sample Atl_Atl_RepC_8d_FD_183628 | JGI IMG/M metagenome (GOLD analysis project Ga0255175, IMG submission 183628) | Freshwater microbial communities from Altamaha River, Georgia, United States - Atl_Atl_RepC_8d | ecosystem: Environmental > Aquatic > Freshwater > River | place: USA: Georgia | collected...
CGCCCGCCATGGTTATGCCCGCGGTGCGGGCGTGCTTCGTCATATCGCTTCGGCTTACCGGCCGGTGGTGGATGTTGATGTGGACGATGGCGATTTTTCGCCCACCCGTGACAAGGTCAAAGCGCTCGATACGCTGCGCCGCCATTTCCTCAAGGCCAAAGCGCGGCTGGATCATGTGCCAGCGCCGGTTCTCACACTGGGCGGCGATTGTGTGGCGGATTATATGTCCATCGCCGCCGCGCTGGAGCGCCATGGTGAGAAGATGGCGCTGCTGTGGGTTGATGCGCATCCTGATATCAACACGCCGCAGACCTCGCCCTCGGGCAATTTCCACGGCATGCTCTTGCGCGCCTTGATGGGGGAAGGCCCGGCGGAGCTTACCGCGCTGGCGCCGCACAAGCTCACGCCGGACCAGTTGTTTTATGTTGGTATTCGCGATGCCGATATGGATGTGGAAGAGTTCCGCATCATCAAGGAAAAGAACATCTTTCGCCTCGACGTCAAAGAGGTCGAAGCCCATCGCTGGCAGGTATTGTTTGACGCCATTGCCGCGCGTGGCTTTACCGGTGTTTATGTGCATGTCGACAGTGACGTGATGGACCTGGCCGACTACCCGCAGGCGGTGGTGGCGGTGCCGGGGGGCATTTCGGTGAAGGCCTTGGTGGCGTTTTTGCACGCCATCCGCGCGCGCTTTCCGCTCTATGGGGCAGCGCTGACCGAATATTCGCTGGAGCAAACCGCCGGGCCGGAAGAAGAGGCCTTGGCGCGTCAGTTGCTGGTTGATGGCTTTGGCGTTGGTTAAGGCCTCACCGTAACGGCAGCTCTCTCATTGCGTTTGCTGATTATCAACCCGGCGTTTTAACCATAAATGGCGCGTTTTTATGCTTGCCCGGCCCGGGGGCGGCTCTGCTATAAACAGCTATTACATTTTCAGACCGGGATTTTTAAAATGCTTGAGCGTAAGCCCAAAAGCCTTTCTCATCGTATCGCCGCGCAGACCGGCATGTTCGTCGCCTATCAGGTGTTGCTGCCCACGCACCGCGAGATGGTGCGCCGCCCGCTCAAGCTGGTGCGTCAGCTGGCGCAGACGCAGATGCCGGTTTTCCCTGATGTCGCCGCGCGTGAGTTGGCCCGGGCTAACCGTCAGCTGACGGCCAGCCGCGTGCAGCTAGGTATGGGGGCCGCACTGACGGCTGCCTCGGGCGCAGCACTGGTCGTTAACCCGTTGCTGGGCGCGGCCGCGTTTGGCTTGTCGGCCTTGTTTACAACGCGCAGCATTGTCAATGTTAGTGGGGCTTATCTGCGTGCGCATATCGCGAGCGAATTTAATGGCCTGACCAATCCGCGTCACCGTGCCACTGCCCAGCTGGTCAAGAGCCAGTATGCCAAGGACGAAGCGCAGCGCCGCCTGTTTGTGCGTGGCGGTCACCAGTATGTGGCGCGTCAGCTCAGTGATCCGCGTCATCTGCTGCTGGGCCGTCCGGGGGCATCTGCGCGCCCTAATTAATTACCGGGTTTGCTAAGATTTGACAGAATAGCGCCGTCCCGTTCACGGGGCGGCGTTTGTCTTTACAGATTATGGAGATGAGGGTTCTTATTATTCCCTTGTTTTTGGGCCGATGCATTTTGTAGGTTGGGCCTGATGATGCCCCTGCTCATTCGAGGGGAGAGGAGCCTTTTCATGATTCCGCAGTTTTTTAATGCGCTGAGCCGCAATACGGTTGGCCGTTTGCATCAGGAATATTTTGTCAAACGGCCGCAAGCTTTGCTTAAGCGCGTCGCGGCCATGCCGGCAGACCAAGCCCCCGCGCTAATTGAGGCTGAACTCAGGCAGGCGCACAAGCGTGTTGATCAGGCTGAGCGCCGCGCACTTGGTTATCTGGGCGCTGCGGGCTTGGGGCTGGCGGGCATGGCGGTGGGAGATATCACGCTTGCGCCAGCGCTAATCCATACAGCCGCAGCGGTAGGGCTGCATTTGCCGGTTGTCCCGGTTACGCAGGTGGTCGCGCTCGGGTCTCTGTTTGGGACTTTTGCCAGTTTGGCCGCGGTACCATTTCAGATATATCCTAAGCAAAGCGCCCGGATGCAGGCTGAGATTGCATTTGAGCTGATTGGTCAGGGCAAATACGCTCCGCAGGAAGCTGGCGATATCCATGCGGATGTTGCCCGCCGTAAGGAATATCTGGCATATCATTACCGAACATTGGACATTCCGTTCTAACTTGAAGCGGGCCCTGTTATAAAGAACAGCCCATAAAAAAACGGCCCGGATGATAAGTCCGGGCCGTTTGTCTTGGTCTGCGCAGCGCTTGTTAAGCGGCGCCGCCCTTCAGCCGCTTGGGCTGGTAGGCGAGGGTCGAGTGGTCGGCACAATAGGGCACGCCCGGGGCAGCACTCTTGCCACAGAAATGGAATTCGGCCGACAGCGGGTCGCCCATGGGCCACTTGCAGGAGCGGTCGCCCAGCGCGAGGATGGTGGCGGTACCGCCGCCAATGGTCGGGCTGACCGGCGCTTGTTCAATCGGGCGATGCTTGATCGGGGAGGGGCGGCCCGACAGCTTCAGGCGGTGCACTTTACCAATCACGGCATTGCGGGAGATCCCACCCAAGGCAACGCCAATTTCGGAGGCAGTTTTGCCCTGCGACCACAGTTCCTTCAGTCGGCTGACGCGTTCGTCTGTCCAGGTACCTTCGTTCTGCATGTTGGTCCTCTCTCTCCTGTCTGACCGGGGGTCACTTACCCCGAAAAAGTCTGGTTTCCCCGTTGTAACCACCACTAGATATGGTGGCTTTATTTATATTAACTCTACCATGGGTTTGAATCCGTGGGGAGAGTCGAATTGCTTAACAAATCGTTACTAATCGTTAAGCAGGCGCATCCTATGCGCGGACTCGCCGCTCGGCTAGAGTGGAATCGCGAGTCAGCCTGTGGATAATGCGGATATCTGTGGATGAGAGTGGGCATGACTGCTGTAAGTCATTGATATAACATGCGGAGTTCAGCTCATACCCGAATGCATATCCGATATACCGGTGGATAAGTCGATTTTATGACTCGACTCGTTCGATTCCTTAAGAATCAGGTGCAGTCCCAGCTGAACAGGACCTCGCCGCAATGGCGGCAGGAGAATTTATAGACCCCCGGATCGCCGCCCGGCGCATAGCGCTCGACCATCAGTGGCCAGGATTTTTCGCCCATGTCGTAATATTCCAGCATGGCTTTACGCAGGGGCGTGGGCGCGTTGCCAACTTCGTCGACAGTTGCATCGCCCGCATAGGCGCAGGCGTCCTTACAATGCACCAGCCAGCTATCTGGCTGCCAGGATTGATAGCCGGGCGTGCGGCGTGTCACTTCCTTGATGATCTCGGCCGACAGGCCCGCTGCAATCAAGGGCTGTGGGTCAGAGAACACCGCGCCCAGGCGTTCATGCGCGCTGCCATCGGCAATACACCACGGGCAGATGCGGTGTTCACCCAAGGTGGCCTCGTGAATGGGGCCGTAATAACTGAAACCGCGAACCTGACCGCAGCACACGCATTTGAGCGGCGAGGACTTGATCACGCCGCTGCTGATGGGGTCAGGATGATAACGGAAATAGGGGAAGGCCGAGGTCGCCTGCGGTGTGGTCAGCCCTTCTTCCAGCAAAGCCGAGATGAGATCGCTGGCGGTGATCTCGTCTTCAGGTGTGGTCACCGGCGCGGTGGTAGCGGTGGATTGAGCAGGCGCTGGGCCATCCATCTCCCACAGGCTTTCAAGATCAATACCCATGATGACCGTATCATCAGGCGCCCAATCTGGTTCGCGTGAGGCAGGTTCGCGCGGGGCAGGTTCGCGCCTCACTAGCTCTTGTGGGGCAGGCGCTGGCGTGGCTGGGGGTGTTGGTGCAGGAGCCGTTATTGGTGCAGCAGTTGGGGGCACCGGCTGCTCTGCTTCAGGCCCAGTTTCTTCTGGCTCTGTTTCATTTAGCTCAGGCGCTGCTTCTACCTCATCAGGAGCAGTGACAGCTCCAGCTACTGATTCAGGCTCTTCTTCTTCAGGCGCAAGTTCTTCTGCGGTGTCAGAGGTTGCTTCCTGTGCTTCAGGCTCAATATGTTCAGGCTCAGCCTCAGCCGCTGGGGCTTCAATCTCGACCTCTACCTCAATCTCAACTGCAGCCGTTTCCCCCGCTGCAGCGTCACCGGGCGGCGGGGCGGACGTGGTTGTTTCACCCGGGCTGTTGGTGGGTTCTGGAATTGAGATGTGCGGGGCGTCAGCAATCTGCAGCGCTTCAGGGGCGGCAGCAGGAATGGGTTTGCCGGTGACGCTGCTCATAGGGGCGGCGGGCGCATTGCGCTTACCGTGCGAGACCAGCAGGGCCTGCATGGCGGCATTAAACAGGGCTTGCGCTTCTGACGTTGTAAAGCTGGCCACGCGGTTATTGCCCACGATCAGCAGCGGTGAGGGTTTTTCACCCGGATAAGGCTGGCGCGAGAGCATGGGGCCAATCAGGTTCTTGCGCACAAAGTTGAAGTCAATCGGTTGGCCGATCTCGCGGCCCATGCGCACAATGCTCATGGCACTATAATTAGCGCCCAGCCCGACATAGGGAATGAACACCACATCATTGAGGCGGGCGCATAAGGTGCACAGGGCCGGGTCTGTCAGCAGGCGGGCCAGCGGCTCACAGCCGGGCGGAATTTCAGGGCGTGGATTGATCCCCACATGAAAGCCATAGGCCAGCCGGGTAAAGGCATAGGGCTCACGCGGGTCGGTACTGCGCACCAGAATCTCAAGGCTGGCGCGCATTTCCTTGCTCATCGCCGCTGTATGCGCATTGCTGAACGACAGCGCCCGGTCCTGCAGATAGAAGTGGCGATACTGTCCGTCCACACGGTTGCCCTTGCCGGTATGGTGCCAGTGGCAGATCAGGGCGCCGAGCAGGAACAGGCCGCGCGCGAGCGGGCTAGAGGCTGGCGCGCCGCGCTGGGTGGCGCGCTGCCCGAGCATGTCGGCCAGCAGGATCATATCAATGATGTGATGCTGGTTGTGATAGGGGTTGCGCTCACCGGCCGGATCATCATTGGCGGTGCCGGTGCCGTGGCCATTATCCAGATCGCCCGCAATCGCCATCGCGGCCTGATGCACCGGGTCAGTTGGGGCCAGACCGATATGCTCAAAGATATGTTCCATCAATGCGCTGATGATAGGCCCGCTCACGGCATGCAGGCGCTGCAGGCTGTCGGCAGCCTGCTCGGAGATGGCAATACGGTTGATCAGTTCGGCTGACATGCCGCGCATATCGCGCGGGGCCATCTTGAGTTTGAGCGTAAAGGGTGGGTTCTCAAAAAAGCCCGCATTCTTGAGCGTGTGGCGCAGCTGCTTGATGGCCTCGGGCGTTACACCGGCAGATACGCCCAGATCCTGCGCTTCCTGCTGAGCCTGCTCAAACATCGACAGGTCAACGCCGGTTTCCTCTTCAGGTTGTTGTTCTTCCGGCTGCGGGGCTTCGCCCATTTCTTCCATCAGGCGGGCGTGATTGCGCACGACGTCCAGAATATTGGCGTTGAAGAACTGGCCCGGCCGCGAGGCAAAGGCAAAGTACATGCCCTCCGGCTCTTCATCCAGCTTGGGGCGCTCGTCGTAATTGGTGCGTGGGCGGGCCAGCATGGCGCTGACCAGCGCGCCATATTCGGCCTGGGCAAACGGGGCCGCGCGCTCATCCCGCAGGCGTGAGCTGCACAGCGCAGCATAATCAGCCGTCAGACCCGCCCAGAGCAGGGCATCGGCATCACGCAGCAGGGCGGCAATTTCAACGGTGGTGGCATGCTCGCGCTCCATCAGGGCGCTGAGCACTTCAAGCCCGGCCGGGGGCTTGGGTTCAGGCGGGCGTTTATCGGTAATCGACAGGCGGCTGCACAGGCGCTGATAGGCCAGCGCCGTGCGCGCATATTGCGCCGGGCCAAACGGATCGGTCGTGCGGATGATCAAATCCAGCCGGGTGCGCTCGGCCATGGGCACATCGTCCAGATAGGGGCGCGCCGCATGCACAGCAATCTTTTCCAGACGGCAGGGGTCATTGCCGTTAACGCCGCCATCATGGTGCCAGTCGTGAATGAGGGCGGCGAGTAACAGCTCAAGGCGTGATTGTGGCGACAGGTTTTGATCCTGCCGGTCATCAAGAAGCGCTAACACATGCGCAATCACTAACGTCTCAACCGTATGCTGGCGGTTATGAAAGGCGTTGCGGGTACCGGCGCCCAGGCCGCGATCATAGTCAGCCGCGATGCGCTCACCTGCCAGCACGATTGGCTTGAGCTCGGGTCTGGTCGCGGTAAAGCCGGTCAGCCGCTGCCAGAGCAGCGACAGGATCGGCCCGTCAATGTCGCGCAGCTGATAAAAGAAGCTGGTGATCTGCTCGGCCAGACCCGGTGGGTCGATCTCCTCCGGCAGGACGAAGGGGAAGGCGGTAAAAATAATCCCGTCCGAGGCGAGTTCGTCGGCAAAATTTTCAACCTCTGCGCGAAATTGAGGCAGCTGCTCAGGTGCCAGCGGCGGGATTTTGCCCGTGCCGTCCAGATTTTGCAGCTTGGATAATTCAACCTGATCCAAAAAACCCCAACCTTTTCATTTTGTTAGGCCAAAATTCCGGCCAATACACATTATCGCGCGCTATGGTTAAGTTAGGGCTACCAACATTACCGGGGGGTGCTAAAAAGTTGAACGAATTGACGCACTTGCCACAGGAGGCCGTCTGATGAGCCACCCGGTTTCACCCCTCGCCAAGCGTGTTCTGCCGCTGGTTGATCTTACCAATGTGTTCGATGATTGCAGTGCGGCCGATGTTGCCGCCATGTGCGAGAAGGCTAAAAACCTGCCGGTGCCGGTGGCTGCCATCTGCATTCGCCCGGCCTTTGTCGCGCAGACCAAAGCAGCGCTGGCGGGCACGCCGATCAAGGTGGCCACGGTCATCAATTTTCCTGATGCGCAGATCAGCCCCACGCAGGCAGGCACCAATCTGGATGCAGCCGTTCAGGCCGCGCAAACCCGTCAGGCGGTCGCCGATGGTGCGGACGAGATTGATGTGGTCTTTGCCTGGAAGAGTTTTATTGACGGTGACCATACTGGCCCGGTCAATGTCATCAAGGCAGTGAAAGAGGCCTGTGGCCCGGCGCGCCTCAAAGTCATTCTGGAAAGCGGCGTGTTTCCTGACTTGCAGCTGCTGCGCACCGCGTGCGATCTGGTGATTGATGCCGGGGCTGACTTCCTCAAGACCTCGACCACGCGGGTTGAACCTGCCGCCACGCTTGAGGCCGTGCGGGTGATGTGTGAAGCCAGCAAGGCCGTGGGTAAGAGCGTGGCCGTGAAGGCTTCAGGCGGTGTGCGTACGGGTGAGCAGGCCAGCGCCTTCATTGATGTGGTGGGTGAGGTTATGGGCCTGAACTGGGTTGCGCCGGATAATTTCCGCATTGGCGCCAGCAAGCTGGTCGATAATCTGCTGGCACCGCCAGCGGCCAGTGCGGTGGCTGCGCCAGCGGTGGGGTATTAATGCTCCCGCAGGAGATCATCCGCCTGAAGCGGGATGGTGGCGTTTTACCGCCTGCGCTCATTGAGACGTTCATCAAAGGCGTGACCACCAATACGGTCACCGAAGGGCAAGTGGCGGCTTTCTGCATGGCTGTCCTGCTCAAGGGCATGACTATGGATGAGCGCATTGCGCTGACCTCGGCCATGGCGCGCTCGGGCACCGTCCTGTCCTGGAGTTTGTCCGGCCCGGTACTGGACAAACATTCGACCGGCGGGGTGGGGGACAAAACCTCACTGGTGTTAGGGCCCATGGTCGCGGCTTGTGGTGGGTATGTGCCCATGATCTCCGGCCGGGGCCTTGGCCATACCGGCGGCACGCTCGACAAGCTCGACAGTATTCAAGGTTATCAAACCCAGCCGCCCCTCGCGCAGTTCCGGCAGGTGGTGCAGCAGGCTGGCTGCGCCATTATTGGCCAGACGCCGGATCTGGCCCCGGCAGACAAGCGTATCTATGCTATTCGCGATACAACCAGCACGGTTGAATCACTCGACCTGATCACCGCTTCCATTCTGTCCAAGAAGATCGCCGCTGGGCTGGATGCCTTGGTGATGGATGTCAAATTCGGCTCGGGCGCGTTCATGGCCGAGTATGACCGCGCGCATGAGCTGGCGCAGAGCATTGCCACCGTGGCCACGGGCGCGGGCGTGCAAACCACCGCCTGCCTGACCGATATGAATCAGGTGCTGGGCCGCACGGCTGGCAATGCCGTTGAAGTGCGCGAATGTTTTGACTGGATGACCGGCGCTACCAAGCCCGAGCCTCGTCTGGCCGAGGTTACCTATGCACTGGCGGCCGAGTTGCTGGTGCTGGGCCGTCTGGCTGGCACGGTTGATGAAGCCCGCCAGAAATGTGAACAGGCCATGAGCAGTGGCAAAGTGGCTGAGTGTTTTGCAAAGATGGCGTATGGGCTGGGCGCACCGGCTGATCTGCTGCAGCGGCCAGATGCTTATCTGCCCAAGGCGCCGGTGCAGCTGGCGGTTGATGTGCCGCAGGCGGGCGTGGTCAGTGCTATGGATGTGCGAGCGATTGGAATTGCCATTGTCGAGATGGGTGGGGGCCGCGCCCGCGTGGATGACCGAATCGATTATAGTGTCGGCCTGACCCACATGGCTCAGATTGGCGAGTCGGTCGGGCCGGGTCAGCCGCTGGCGATTGTGCATGCCCAGACGGACGCACAGGCCCAGCAGATGGCCGCCAAGCTGCATATGGCGGTGCAGGTGGGTGAATCTGCGTCCTGTTCACCCATTGTGCGCGCCCGTCTGACCGCGCCGCCCCGTCCTTAATCACGCCCTTAATCACGTCTTTAATCACTGGCGGCGTGATCGCTGGCTTGTCATGCCAGCATCCGGGCGCTACACCAAGGCACACTCTGGAAGGATTTTGTTATGACCCTGCGTCGTTCTCTGCTGACTTGTCTGCTGCTTTCGGTTGCCGCGCTGCCTGCTTTTGCCGCCGAGCCGATGAAGGTTGAAAAGCCGTGGAAGACCGGGGTGATGCGCGCGCCTGATGGCAGCTTTGGCTATTGCGTCAGTGAAGCCGGGTTTGAGAACAATCTATGGCTGATCGTGGCGCTTAACCCGGAAGCACAGGTCAATATCGGCGTAGGGCAGAAGGGCATTCAGCTGCCGGTTGGCGGTACCCGCACCTCCAAGCTGCAGGTAGATGACCAGCCCGCACTGGACCTGCCCGCGCGTGTGACCAAGCCTGAGCTGTATGTGTTGAATACGGCCGATAAGGGCGAGGCGCTGCTGCGCGCCATTGCTGGCGGCAGCAAGCTGATGGTGGATGGAACCGTGTTCAGCCTCACCGGGTCAGGCGCCGCCATGAATACGTTGGTTGAATGCGTCGCCGCCCGTGGTGAGCCCACACCGCCTGCACAGGCGCAGGCTCAGCCCACTCCGGCTCCTGCTGTTCCGGCGGCTGCGCCCAGTGATTGGTCCATGCCCAGCCAGCCAGATGCAGCTACGCAGGTGGCACAGGCCGCGCCCGCCCCAGTTGTGCCTGCTCCGGTTGCCCCGAGCCCGCTTGCACCGAGCCCGGCTGCCCCGCAGGTGGTGTTTGATGCACCGCCCACAGCGCCTGCAGCTGTGCCGCCCCCAGTTACGCCAGCTGTTACGCCACCAGCCGCGCAGGCAACGACACAGGTGCTGGTGCCGCCCGCTGCTGCTGTGGCCGCAAGCGATAAACCCGCTTTGATTGAAGCGGCGCCGCAAGGCGTGCCGCCGCTGCCTGACGTTGCTGCGCCCGCACCTGTCGCAGCTGCTCCTGTAGCTCCAGCGCCGGTAGCGCCTGCGCCGGTTGCCGCTGGCCCGGTCATCAAGCCGCTGCCGGGCCCGCTCGCCAACCTGCTGACCAATGCCGGTGTGCGTGATATCAAACCGCGTGAGCTGCCTGCTGACGGCTCTTCTTTTGCTTGGACCAGCCGTGACATGCTCGGCGCCGTGCGTGAAGATAGCGCAACCCCGGGCACTGACGTGGCCCAGCTGGCGGTCAGCCGTCTTGAGCAGCTCAAGCCCGCTTGTGCTGGCACCTACACCACCAAATATGGCGCGGTGCAGAGTGCAGGGGCCATGCAGATCATGACCGCGCAGTCGCGCTGCCGTGGTCAGGCCGACGTCTATACCACCTATGTGTTCGCGCTCACCCGCGCGGGCGTGCTGTCCACCATCAGCCATGGTATTGATGGCGGCCGCCGCGCTGCGGCTGACCGCGCACAAGAGGGCTTGGTCAAGGCCCTGAAGGGCATTAGCGGTTAGTCGTTGTTCAGCAACGCTTAACTTTAACTGCTCGGTTGGTTCGGCTAAGATGCCAGTGGGACTGCGGGCGGGGGAGTTATGCTGCTATCACTCTTTAATCAGGCCATCTCACGGCCAGAGCGCCGCCGGATTGGCTATGCGGGCTTGTTCTTTGCCGTCGTTTGCCTGCTGATTGCGGGGAGCTGGGCTGGTATTGACCTGCAGGGTTTAGCGCAGCCGTCCATCCCTCAGCTGATCTCGTTACTTATCTCTCTGCTTGTGACCTTGCCTGTGCTGGTCATTGGGTTGCTGGCATTGCTGGTAGCGCTGGTTATGTTCTGGGGTGAGGGGGAGCAGCTGTCCGGCGCGGCCGGGCCGGGCGAGAGCGTGACCTGCATTCGCCTGTTCGGGTTTGAGGTACTGCGCACCATTCAAGGGCGCTGGCAGATTATAGCGCTACCCGCTTCTACCTATTTTGAGCCCGCCCCAGCGTGGAGCTGGGTGGCGTTTGACCAGAAGCTGCATATCAAGCCTACTCAACAGCGTGAGGGTGCCAGCGGATTAGTGCAGGCTGCTCTGTTTTATCTGCTGGCCGGGCAGTGGGTAGAGCTGCGCCAGCGGGATGAAACCTATGTGCTGTTTGGTGGCTGGCTGCGTAAAAGCCTGCCGCAGCGGCTATATGTCAGCCGCACGGCCCGCCCGGCGGTTGGTCTGGAAGGAGTGTGGGAAAACAAGCTTTATACCGCGCTGGCACCATCGCCTGCGGTGCCGGATGACGGGCTGGAGCTGAAAGATCTGGTCGGCCGCGCCTTTGGCGAGAGTGTTAGCCAGCCATTCCGGCAGGTCATTAAATATGTCGAGCGTGAATATGCTGATAAGGGTTGGGGCCAGTTGCAGGGGCTGGTCTTCAAGCAGCTGGACTGGCAGCCCCGGCCCGGGCATCTGGCGCTGGCCGCAGAGGTGACGCGCTATCAGCAGTCATGTGAGCAGGCATGCCCCGGCCTGCTGGGGCGCATCACGGCGCTCATCACAAGCGGTATTAAAAACCGGGATGACCCGTCCTGATCATCCCTTAAACAGCCCGCTCCTTATTCCTCATGGAACGAGCGGGCGAAATTGTCCTCAATCGGCTGCAGCAGATATTGCAGCAGTGTGCGCTCATGCGCGATCATGATGACTTCGGCGGGCATACCGGCATATAGCTCACCGTCTTTTTCCAGCTTGAGGAATTCAGGGTCGGTCGCATCAAAAGCGGTGCGTGCCTCAAAGTAGCTCTGGCCGGTGCGCTCATCGAGCAGGGCATCGGGCGAGACGCGCAGCACTTCCCCCTTCAGGGTCACATGGGTGCGCTGCTTCAGGCCGGTCAGGCGCAGCTGGGCTTTAAGGCCGGCATGCACCACATCAATATCCATCGGCGAGATGCGGCTATCCACCACAAAGACCTTGTTGGTCGGCACAATTTCCATCACCGGCTGGCCGGGCGGCACAATAGCCCCTTCGCTGCGGTAACGCAGATTGAGCACGGTGCCGTCCTGGGCTGCGCGCAAGGTCAGCTCGCGTGAGCGAACCCCGGCGTTGATCCATTGTTCATTGGTCTGGTTCAGCTCCGCGTCCAGCTGGGACAGCTCGGCCACCGCCTTGGACCGGCGGTCTGAATCCAGATTGGTCAGCTGCAGATTGATCTCGCCAATTTTCTCGTTATAGCTGGCAATGCGCCCGGCATAATCGGCCTTCTGCCCTTCAAGGGCCGACTGGTTGCGCTGCAGGGCCAGCAGGCGCGGGCGGCGCTCCAGCCCTTTGTCGAGCAGCTCTTTTACGCCAGCACTTTCCTGTGCGATGAGGTCAAGCTGATCATCCGACGCCTTGGTCTGGATGTTGAGCGATTCAATAATGGCTTTGTACTGGGCAATCTGCTGGCTCAAAATGCTCTTCTGGCCGTTCAGATCGGTGCGGTCGGCGTTAAACTGGCGGGTCTGGCTGGCCAGCATTTCTTTGACATCCGCATTCTCGGCCGCTTTTTGGTTGAGCTCGTCCGGGAAGCTGACTTCGGCCCAGTTATCGCGCACGGCTTCAAGGCGGGCTTTGCGGGCCATCAGCTCCCAGCGCCGCTTTTCCAGAATGGCCAGATTGGTCTGGCTGTTATAATCATCCAGCACCACCAGATCCTGCCCGGCGTGTACAATATCGCCTTCCTTTACATTCAGGCGGCGGATGATGCCGCCTTCAACGTGGGCCACAATCTGCTTTTCGTCTGACAGGCGCACCATGCCCGGCGAGAACGCACCACCCGCCAGCTGGAAGGTGCCGCTCCACGCAATAAAGCCACCAACCCCCAGAAAAATCAGGGCCATGCCCAAACGGCTCCAGCGCTGGGCGGGCGGGCGCTCCGGCACGGGCGGTAGCGCAGGCCAGCTCGGGCGCACAATATCAGGCAGGCCCGCAGGGCGGGTTTGGGTCACGGCCGTGCTCATACTTTTGTTCCTGGCTTAGCGGTCTGCTGTGCGTTTTGAAAAATGGCGGCATTGCCAGCCTGTAACGTAGCGGCGGCTTGTGGAGCAGGCGCGGCCTTGCCAGCAGTTGCAGCCGACGTGGGCTGCGCGGTAACAGCAGGCTTATGGGTGGCGGTCACCGGGGAGGCTGGCGCATCAGCCGGCGGGCGCACGCTACCGGGCATGATCTTGGCCATGATATCAGCCTTGGGGCCTTGCATATCAATGCGGCCATCACGCAGCACGACAATATTATCGACATTAGCCAGAATGCCGGGGCGGTGGCCAATCACCAGCACGGTCATGCCACGCTGCTTCATGGTGGCAATGGCACGGTTGAGCGCTTCTTCGCCTTCCGCATCGAGCGAGGAATTGGGCTCATCCATCACAATGAATTGCGGATTGCGGAACATCGAGCGGGCCAGAGCGATGCGCTGACGCTGCCCGGCAGACAGCAGCATGCCACCATCCCCAATCTCGGTTTCATAGCCCTGCGGCAGGCGCAGGATCATGTCATGCGCGCCGGCCATCTGGGCGGCTTCCACCACTTCAGCCGGTTCGCACGGCATCAGGCGGGCAATGTTGTCACGCACGGTGCCGGCAAACAATTCTACATCCTGCGGCAGGTAGCCTACATGCTGGGCAAAGTCCGAGCGGTCCCACAAAAACACATCAGCGCCGTCCAGACGGACATTGCCATAAGCGGGCTGATATGCGCCCACGCATAGGCGGGCGAGGGTGGATTTACCAGCCGCCGAGGGGCCAACAATAGCGGTTACAGTGCCGGGGCGGATCTCAAAGGTCACGCCCTTGATGATCGGCATTTTCATGCCTGCCGGAATATAGGTAACGCCTTCTGCCGTCAGATGGCCCTTGGGCGCAGGCAGCTGCATGGCCGCCGCGCGCAGCAGCGGCTTGCTGTAAATCTCGCGCAGGCGCTTATAGGCTTCAATAGCTGACAGCGTATAGCGCCAGCTGCCAATGGCCGATTCAATCGGCGAGAGGGCGCGGGCAATGATGATGGAGCTGGCCATCATGCCGCCCGAGGTCAGCTCGCGGCTGAGCACCAGCTTGGCACCCAGCGCCAAAATCAGGATCTGCAGCGCCAGACGGGCAAACTTGGTGATCGCCATGATGTTGCCCGAGCGGTCGGTGGCTTCCATCTGCAGGGTCTGGATATGGTCGTTATCCGTGCGCCAGCGATGCACAAGGCCGGGTAGCATGCCCATCACATCAATCGCCTCGGCGTTGCGGATGGCGGATTCAGCCTGGCGCATGCTCTTTTGCGCCTGTGTGCCGGATTCCCGCAACTGCTTGAAGGTTACACGGTCATTGAGATAGGCCAGTGCGGTCAGGGCAATCGCGCCCAGCAGGGCCACATGCCCCAAAATCGGGTGCAGCATGTAGACCACCAGCAGATAAACCGGAATCCACGGCACATCAAACAGGTTGAGCGTGCCGCCCGAGGCAAAGAAGCTGCGCAGCGCCGCCAGATCGCGCAGCAATTCGGTGCGGTATTCGCGGCCCATCAGGGTCGATTCAACGGCGCGCTGTAGCCCCTCGGCGGTCAGGCGGGCTTCAAACCAGGTGCCAATCCGGCTCATGATGCGGCCACGCACCATCTCCAGCAGGGAGAGAATGCCAATTGCCAGCAGCGCAATGCTGGTGAGGTAGAGCAGGGTAGTGGTGTTCTGGCTGGTCAGGACGCGGTCAAACACCTGCATCATGTAAAATGAGCTGGTCAACACCAACACATTGATAACAGGGCTGAAAACAAGACCCACTTGCCAGAGCAGCGGCCGCGCGCGGTCAAGCGTCTCTTTAACCGGGTTGCGGGCGGGCAGGGCAAGGGCGTGTGGCGCGGCAGACATAATTGGCGTTAACCATACCAAAGAAGGCCTTTCTTTCCAATCTTGATTCCGCTGGCGCGGGAATGGCGCTATGCTGCCTTCATGTCTGATATACAAGGAAAAACCGGGGCTGCGGCCTTACGCCCAGTCCCACGCTGGTTTAGCCGGCTCGCCCATCTGGGCTTGCAGCTCTTGCGCCCGTTTGTGCCGGCGCTGTGGCTGCAGCGGCTGGAGCAGGCAGCGTGGTTTATAGCCGTGGGCGGGCTCAATACCCTCATCAGCTATCTGGTGTTTTGCCTGATCATCAATGTCACGCCGTTTGGGCGGGTGGTGTCCTTGTTTCTGGCTTATTTTCTTGGTGGTTTTGTGACGTATCACAATTTCGGACGGCTGGTTTTTTATGGAGCGTCGCTGCAGGCCTTCAAGCGGTCGGTGCCGGTCTATATTCTATTGTATGGCTGCAATCAGGCGTTGCTGGAGCTGTTGTTCCGCTTGACCCATTGGCCGGAGGAATTGTGCCAGTTCCTGCTGTTGCCGGTGGTGGCGGCGTTGTCGTTTGTGTTTAACCGTGTTCTGGTTTTTCGCAGCTAAAGCAAGGCCTTGCGCAAAATTTGCGGAATCTTAAAGTCCGGCTGACATACTGCCAGGGACAAGAGGTGCCCATGGCTGACGTTTCAAAAAACAAATCATTGCCGGATTCATTCAATGCGCATAGCGCGCCGCAGAATAGTGGTGAGCGGCTTGGCTTTGCGGTAACGCAGGTCATGCTCGATCAGGCCCGCCACAATGCTGAGCGTGGCCGCACTGGCCAGCGTCTGGGTGGCTTGAACGCACAGGCACCGGATTCACCCCAGGCGCGTGAAGCATTGTTTTTAGCAGCCAGTCAGGCATTGGACTCCCTCAAGGAGCAGGATCAGCGCTATGCAGCGCGGCAGGAGCGTCCGTCAGTAGAGGAAGGTGGTTTCGCGCGCGCCTCTTATGTGACGTCCGGCAATAAACCGGCTGAGGCCAAACCAGCCCGCCGGGTTGACGCCGCCAAGCCGGTAGAGGCCAAGCCCGATGCGCAAGTGCGCGACATTCAAAACCTGCTACTGGCACAGGGCGGCGAATATAAAGAGCTGCTGGCGCATGGGGCCAACGGCTTGCGTGATGCGCAGTTTAGCGGCGCGCTGCGCCATTTTCAGGAAGAGCATAAGCTGCCCGCCACCGGCGAGCTGAACCGTGACACGGTGCTGATGCTCAACGAGATCAAGCATGCGCGTGTTGAATATGGCACGTCCGCCGATCAGGTTGACCTGTCACCGCTCAAGCGTATGCAAACCACCACGCCCGCCACCGAGCCTACTGAGTCGGTGCGTACCGTGCAGGTTACCAGAAACTCCGGCGGGCCGGTTTAATCAGCCTGCTTATTTAAACGCGCAACCGCTGCTTAGTCCCAGTTTGCGGAAAACAATTGCGGCTGGGCAAAAGCCGGTAAACGCGGTTTGCAGCAAATTGGCACCCACAAACACGGTCAGCCAGATAAAGCCCGGATGCACAAACTGGGTGAGGGCGACACTCACCAACACCATCACACCGGCAAACGCCAGCACTGCACGATCGAGATTCATTATTTCTCCTCCTTCACTTCTTTCAGTTTGGTAATACCCAGCATGTCCAGCGCCAGCTTTTCATAAAACGGCATGCTGACGCCATGGCTGACTTTATGCAGAAAATATTTTTCAAAGCCGATCTTGGCCATATGCACCCAGCGGCCATGGCTGGCCCAGTTGACATTGCGCGGCGGTAGCTGCGGTTGCGCCACAAAAGCCACGCCGCCATCGCCAAAGTCGGCCAGACACACGGCATTCCAGGTGGCTTTAAAGCGGGCCTGTTCGCCTTTCATCAGCGCATCAATGTTTTTAGCGGTGGCGGTCACCATGGACTCAATCATGAAGCCGGTCTTGGGCACGCCTACCGGCACCGGGGTTTTCCCCATCGGCGGAATAGCCACGCACACGCCAATGCCAAACACGTTGGGGTATTTGGGGTTGCGCTGGAACTCATCAATGCTGATGAAGCCGCGCGGATTAGTCAGCCCCTCAATGCCGCGTACCGCCGGCACGCCCCGGAAGGCGGGCAGCATCATGGTGAGCGCAAATGGCACCTCATGCTTTGTTTTGACACTGCCGTCCTCGGCCAGCTCTTCCACTAAGGCTTTATCAGGCTCAAACTTGGTGACGCGGGCATTAGTGATCCATTTGATATGGCGCTGGCGCATTTCGCTCTCCAGCAGGCCTTTGGTATCACCCACGCCATCCAGCCCCAGATGGCCGATATACGGCTCCGAGGTGATGAAGGTCATGGGCACCTGATCGCGGATTTTATGGCGCTTAAGTTCGGTATCCAGAATGAACGCAAACTCATAAGCCGGGCCAAAGCAGGAGGCGCCCTGAACCGCACCCACAATCACCGGGCCGGGTTTGGCTTTGAGCTGTTCAATCAGCTTGTGCGCATCTTCAGCGTGCGGGGTCTGGCAGACGGAAATGGTATGGGCCGCCGGGCCAAAGCCCTCAATCTCGTCAAAGGCCAGATCCGGGCCGGTGGCAATCACCAGATAATCGTAGCTGATGGAGCGGCCATCTTCCAGCTCAACGCGGTTTTCGGCCGGGTGTACGCGCGCGGCAGCGACGGGCTCTAGTGTAATGCCACGCTTGGTCATGGGGGTGTGCAGGTCGGCCTCAACATCCTTGCGGGCGCGCCAGCCAACCGCTACCCACGGATTGGAGGGGACAAACTGGTAAGTCGCGCCGCGATTGATGGTGGTAATCTGCGTGTCCGGCAAATTGAGGTCAGCCAGCTCATACGCCATGATCGAGCCGCCCAGACCGGCACCCAGAACTACAATATGCGTCATCTTCGTCTCCCCAGCACTGTCTTGTGTAATGATGCTTGCTTCTATATTAGAATTTCATTATATTAGAAAATACTATGGATGACAAGAGCGCGTTATTTGCATCTGCGAACGAGGCCAGCAATCTGCTGAAATGCCTGGCTAATCCGCACCGCCTGATGGTGGTTTGTCATTTGATGGATGGCGCCAAATCAGCTGGCGAGCTGGCCGAGCTGGTGGGGATTGGCCAGTCCAATGCCTCCCAGCATTTGGGCCAGCTGCGTGCGCACGGGCTGGTAACCACCCAGCGGGAAGCGCAGACCATTTATTACAGCATCGCCAGTGCGCCCGCGCGTCAGGTGCTGGAGGTTCTCTATCAACATTTTTGCAGTACCGTTCCCAAAGGGAGAAAAGGAAAGACATCATGCTAAAGAATTTGTCACCGCAAGAGGTCAAGACGTTGCTGGATGCCGGTCAGATCGTGCTGGTGGATGTGCGTGAGCCGCATGAGTTTATGGCTGAGCGCATTCATGGCGCGCTGTTGTTTCCGCTCTCCACCTTCGACCCCAAGGACCTGCCGCCCGTCAGCGCAGATAAACCCGTGGTGTTCCATTGTGGCGCCGGGGTGCGCTCAGCCAAGGCGGCGGCCGCGTGTGAAGCGGCAGGCATCAAGCATGAGCAGCATATGCAAGGCGGGATGGGGGCATGGAAGGCAGCGGGTCTGCCTTACCTCAAGATGAACCCGGCCACCGGCCAGTTCTGTGAAGTGTGCTGACATCTTATAGATCTTATCAGGGGGATATCATGGACAATTATAAAGATTATAAAACCATCATCGCCGGGATCAGCGAGAAAACCAAAGCGCTGCGGGCCGACCTGCCCGAGGTCATGCAAGGTTTTGACCTGATGGCCAAAGCGGCGACGCGCACCGGCGTACTGGACGAAAAAACCAAGGAGCTGATTGCACTCGCCATTGGTGTGTCCACCCGCTGCGATGGCTGCATCGGTTTTCATGCCAAGGCGCTGGTGCGTCTGGGGGCAACCCGCGCCGAGATTGAAGAGGTGCTGGGCATGGCGGTGTATATGGGCGGTGGCCCGTCGTTGATGTATGCGGCTGACGCGCTGCGTGCGTTTGAACAATTTAGTGTAGAGGCTTAAGCCATGAAGATCCTGCCTCTCACCGCGCTGGCTCTGGTGTTACCATTGGTTGCACATGCGGCCGACTATACCGTCGCGCCCGTTAGTGTGACCGATTACAAGCCGGTTTTTGCCACGGTTGAGAGTGTGGATGTCAGTTCGGCTCGCGCCCGCATTGGCGGCACCTTGGTCGATCTGCGCGTGGATGAGGGTAGCCGCGTTACACAGGGCCAGGTCATTGCCGTGGTGGGGGACGCCAAGCTTGGTCTGCAGCTCAGTGCCTCTAATGCACAAGTAGCTGCCGCACAGGCGCAGCAGGGTAAAGCGCGGGATGATTATGCCCGCGCGCAGGAGCTGTTTAAAAACGGCACCATCGCCAAGGCCCGGTTGGATGACGCCAAGGCCACGTTTGAAGTGGCCGATAATCAGCTGAAATCAGCCATTGCCCAGCGCGCCGTGATCGACCAGCAGATGCAGGAGGGGCAAATTCTCTCACCCGCTGCCGGTCTGGTGCTGGATGTGCCGGTGAGCAAAGGGTCGGTTCTGATGCCCGGTGAAGTTGCCGCCCGCATCGCGGCTGAAAGCTATATCCTGCGCCTGCAATTGCCCGAGCGCTATGCTCAATCGCTTCAAGTTGGCGGGCTCATTCATCTGGATGATGGCCGGACTGGCACACTGCGCCAAATCTACCCGCTTATCGCGCAGGGCCGCGTGCAGGCCGATGCCGAGGTTGCCGATCTGGGGGGCTATTTTGTGGGCCAGCGCGTGCGGGTCATGCTGGAAGCAGGAACGCATCAGGGCTTTGTGGTGCCGCCCGCTTATATCACCACGCGCGCCGGGCTTGATTATGTGCATCTGCGTGCCGGTGATCAGGTGATGGATGTGCCGGTGCAGCGCGGCGAAAGCCAGAAAGATGGGATCGAAATTCTCTCAGGCCTTGCCGCCGGAGATATCCTGACCGAAACGGGGAAATAACATGCAGCACGGCACACGCTTAGGCCTGTCGGGCTGGCTCACCAAGGGAGCGCTGGCAACACCGCTCATGCCGCTGGTGTTGCTGGCATCCTTGCTGCTGGGGGTGTTGGCGCTGGGCGCCATCCCGCGTGAGGAAGAACCGCAGATCAGTGTGCCGATGGTCGATATTCAGGTGTCCGCCAACGGTCTGGCGGCGGCTGATGTGGTGGAGCTGGTCACCAAACCGCTGGAGACCATCGTTAAAAGCATCAATGGTGTTGAGCATGTGTATAGTCAGACGGCCGATGATCAGGTGCTGGTCATGGCGCGCTTTCTGGTGGGGACCAAGGAAGACGATGCCATCTTGCGCGTGCATGAAAAGCTGCGCGCCAATTATGACAAGATGCCGGCCGGTATTCCCGAGCCGTTGATTGTCGGGCGCGGGATCAATGATGTGGCGGTGATGACGCTCACCCTCAGCCCCAAGCCGGAACATGCCGCCCGCTGGAGCCGTGACGCGCTCTCTCAGCTTGCTACCAAATTACAGGCCGAGCTGATCAAGACCGAGAATGTGGGCCTTACTTATATCGTCGGCGCTAATCGTGATGAAATCCGCATCGAGCCGGACCCGGCCCGCCTCGCGCAATATGGCCTGACCTTGCAGCAACTCACCGGCAAGCTGCGCGGGGCGAACCGCTCGTTCCAGTCGGGTTTGTTCATGCAGCAAGGGCAGACGCTGCAGATCACCGCCGGGCAAACCCTGCAAACGCCGGATGAGATCAGCCAGCTGCAGCTCACCACGCGTGAGGGGCGGCCGGTTTATGTCAGCGATGTGGCGCAGGTGCGGGTAGTGGCGGCCAATACCAATTCCTATACCAGCTCGCTGGTGCGTAATGCCGCCGGGCAGTGGCAATCGGTTCCGGCTGTAACTTTGGCACTGTCCAAACGGGCGGGCGCCAATGCCGTGGTGGTGACAGATGCCGTCTTGGCGCGGCTGGCCTCGCTGCAGGGGAGCCTGTTGCCGGACGATGTGCAGGTAGACGTCACCCGCAATTATGGCGCCACCGCCAACGAAAAAGCCAATGAGCTGATCTTCCATCTGGCGCTGGCCACGCTCAGCATTGTGGGGCTGATTGCCTATGCCATTGGCTGGCGTGAGGGGGCAGTAACGCTGGTGGTGATCCCCACCACCATTCTGCTTACTTTGTTTGCCTCATGGCTGCTCGGTTATACCATTAACCGCGTTAGCCTGTTTGCGCTGATCTTCTCCATCGGCATTCTGGTGGATGATGCGGTGGTGATGGTTGAAAACATCTCGCGGCACTGGGCCATGCACGATGGTCGCTCCCGCCTGCAAGCCACGATTGATGCGGTAGCTGAAGTAGGTAATCCAACGATTTTGGCGACGCTCACGGTCGTGGTGGCGCTGCTGCCCATGTTGTTTGTCAGCGGCATGATGGGGCCATATATGGCACCCATTCCGGTTAATGCGTCCATCGCCATGCTCATCTCGTTTGTGGTGGCGGTCACGATTGTGCCGTGGCTGATGCTGCGTCTCGCGCCCGCACAGGCAAGCGCGCATGAGGCCGAGGGTGGCGGTCGTCTGGGGATGCTTTATATGCGTCTGGCGCGGCCGATTATCGCCACGCCGGGCAGTGCGCGCAAATTCCTGCTGGCGGTTGGTGTGGCAACTTTGCTCTCGCTCATGTTGTTCCCGCTCAAGGCAGTGACGGTCAAACTGCTGCCGTTTGATAATAAGTCAGAACTGGCGATTGTGCTCGACCTGCCGGAAGGCACGCCGCTGGAGCAGACTAGCCGCGTGCTGCAGCAAATGGCGGATGTTGCAGCCACGCTGCCGGAAACGCAGTCAGCCCAGATCTATGCCGGTACGGCGGCGCCGTTCAACTTTAACGGTCTGGTGCGTCATTATTATCTGCGTCAGCAGCCTGAGCAGGGCGATGTGCAGGTTAATCTGCTGCCGCGCCATGAGCGCAGCCGCGCCAGCCATGCCATTGCGCTTGATCTGCGCGAACGCCTGAAAGCAATAGCTTTGCCAGTTGGCTCCAGCCTGCGGGTGGTTGAAGTGCCGCCCGGCCCGCCGGTGATGTCCACCTTGCTGGCCGAGGTCTATGGGCCGGATGCCGCTACCCGCCGCGCCACCGCCGCGCAGGTACGTGAGCTGTTTGCCAGCGTGCCCTATATTGTCGATATCGATGATACGCTGGCCCAGCCGCGCCCGCGCCAGCGCGTGCGCATCAATACCGACCAGCTCGATTATTATGGTGTGACTGAGGATGATGTGTATGACACCATCGCCGCTTTGGGCAGCGGGGTGCTGGTGGGCTATTCCCATCGCGGCGAGAACCGTCTGCCTATGGATATTCGGCTGGCGCTGCCGCGCAGCGAGATGAGCTGGAACCAGCGCCTGCTGACCACGCCGGTACCTGCCAATGCCTTGCCGGGAAATCGCGGCGTGGTGGAGCTGGGCGACATCGTCACCGTGCATGATGAGCAAGGCGCGGTGCCGATTTTCCGCCGCGACGGTGTAGAAGCCGAGATGGTACAGGCCGAGCTGGCCGGTGCTTACGAAGCGCCCATCTATGGCATGCTTGCGGTGCAGGACGCATTGGCCCGCCATGAATGGGGGCAGCTGCCCGCGCCGATTGTGGGCTATCACGGTCAGCCTATGGATATCAGCAAGCCGTATGTGCTGTGGGATGGCGAGTGGGAAGTAACCTATGTCACCTTCCGCGACATGGGCGCCGCCTTCATGGTTGCGCTGCTGGCTATTTATGTGCTGGTAGTGGCGCAGTTTGGCAATTTCCGCCTGCCGCTTGTTATCCTCACGCCGGTGCCGCTGACCTTCATCGGCATCATGTTCGGGCATTGGCTGTTTGGTGCGGCGTTTACGGCGACCTCCATGATCGGGTTCATTGCCCTGGCTGGTATCATTGTGCGCAACTCCATTTTGTTGATCGACTTTATTCGGGAGCGGCGCGCGCATGGCTCCTTGCGGCAGATTTTGCTGGAAGCGGGCGCTATACGCTTTCGCCCCATTCTGCTCACAGCACTGGCCGCCATGATTGGCGCTGCTGTCATCCTGACCGACCCCATCTTTCAGGGGTTGGCCATTTCCCTGCTGTTCGGGCTGGCATCGGCCACGTTGCTGACGGTGCTGGTGATCCCGGCCATTTATATTGTCCTGCGTGATGATGGTCAGCCGCTGGCATAAGCGGCTTACTTCATGACCAAGCCGCGTAAGCCGCCCGAGATCAGCGTGCTGATGTCCAGCAGCACCAAAGCCAGCTGTGAAGGTTTGCACATCAGGTATTTGGGCTGCCAGAGCGGTGAGAATTTTTCCTTGTACTGGCGCAGGCCTTTGAAGTTGTAAAAGCGCTCGCCGTGATTGACCAGGATCTGTGCTACCTGCGCCCAGTTGCCGGCCAGATGGTGGGCGGGCAAGCCTGATAGCGGCGCCATGCCCAGATCAAAATAGCGGTAGCCCTGCTGCTTGGCATAGAGCATGGTTTGCACCATCAGATAATCCATGGTGCCGGGCGGGGCGCCCGGGGTATGGCGCATCAGGTCGATGCTCAGCGTGCTGTTAAACTGCTCGGTCTTGCTCTTTTCATGGAGGTGGGCCCAGATATTGGCAAAGGCTATAATCTGTCCGTCAAGCCGCACTAGGGCCAGCGGCATGCGGCTTAGATAGTCAGCACTGAAGCTGCCGAGTGAAAACCGCTTCTCGCGGGCATTGTGCTGGTCCAGCCACGCGGTTGAGACCGCTTCAATCTGCGGTAGCAGGGCCGGCACGTGCGCCGCCGGGACAATCTCAAAGTGGCCGCCCGCCCGTTCCACCTTGTTGCAGCTGGCGCGCAGGCTACTGCGCTTGCCGCCCTGCAGGTTGAAGTGCTCCAGATCCACCAAGGCGGATTCACCAAGCTTGTAGGGGTGTAGGCCCAGATCAATATAATCAATCATGTTCTCGCTGCCGACCTGATAAAAAGCCGGGCGTCCGCCATGGTCATCCACCAGTTCCAGAAACTGCCAGAGCAGCTCGCGGCTGGCGCTGGCCTCGCCAATCGGCTCACCCAAGGCGGCCCAGCTGCGCCCGTGCACGCCATACATCAAGAACGCGGTACGCGCTTCATTCCAGAGCAGATATTTATCGCCGGTCAGGGCAATCCAGCCTTCGGGCGTGGGCTGCCTGGCAATCAGCGCGGCGGCTTCATCAAGGTCGGCAGCGCTAGGCAGGCGCAGGCGGGCCTTGGCCGGGCGCAGCAATTGCCACAAGCCAAACAGCAGGGCAAACAAGGCACTGCCCAGCAGCGCGCGCAGCGAGCGTGAGGCCTGTGCGTTCAGCTCAATCTGCCACCATAATTCATCCTGATATTGCACATGGCGGTAGCTGAACAGCAGCAGCCATAAGGCACCGCCTAGCACCATGGCCACAGCAATCCACCAGCCGGTGGTGGGGCGGGCAGTGAGCAGGGAGCCGCGCCGGTAAAAGGCCGCTTGTCCGGCCATCAGCAGCAGGCTGTTGAGCAGCAGCAGCAGGGCAGTGCCATATTCAAGGCCTTTAGCCAGCGCCAGTCCAGTGCCCACGAGGGAGAGAAAGAGCGCAACATAAAGAGCCATACGCAGGCGTTGACGCAGGCCATAAGCCAGCACAATCAGCACCAGCCCGATGATGCTGGCCAGCAGGTGCGAGGCCTCAATCATCTCCACCGTCAGCCACTCATTCAGCTGGTTGAGGCGCTGATGCTCAACAGGGGTGGTGCCGCTGAAAATGAGCGTCGCGCCTACCACAACAGTCAATATGGCGCTGGTCAGTGGTGCAATTGAGGTCAGCCATACGCCCTGCCGCCCCCAGGACACCAGTTGCGCAGTCGCAAAGCTGGCGCTGGCCAGTACAAACGGTAGCAGATAATAAAGCGTGCGGAATAGCAGCAGCGCGCCTAAGGTTGCCGCGATCAGTTCCGGCGCTGGGGCCAGAATGAGCAGAATGGCCGCTTCAAATACACCCAGCCCGCCGGGGACATGGCTCACCAGCCCAACCAGAATGGCAGCCAGAAATGCCGCCAGCAAGGTGGGGTAGCTGATGTCCAGCGCGGCAGGCAGTAATACATATAGCGCCGCCGCGCAGGCCAGCAGGTCAGTTGCGGTCAAGGCGAGCAGCAGCAGGCTGCGCCGGGCCGAGGGTGGGGTAAATTGCCGCCCTAGCAGCGAGATGGTTTTGCCGCTTACGCTCCAGCCCAGTGCAGCGCCGGCCATAAACAGCAGAGCGGCTCCCAGTCCCTGCCACCAGCCGGGCTGGCCGCCCACATGCAGCACAAAATGATCCGGCTCTATTACCAGCACCAGCCCCAGCAGGATGATGATGGTCAGACCAAAGCCGGAGGAAAAGAACAGCTGCGCACGCGTCACATCGCCCAAGGTCAGCTGGTTGCGGGCATACAGGCGGTAGCGCAGCGTGGTGCCCAGCACCAGTCCAAAGCCGGTGGTGTGCACAATCGCCTGACTAAGGAAAGAGACCGCGCAGGCCCGTAGCCACGGGAGCCGCAGGCCCGCCAGCCGCAGTGAAATAATCTCGGTTGCCATCAAGGCCATAAAGCTCAGGCCGGTGAAGAGCAGGGCGCCGGTCAGCTGCAGCGGGCTGGCGGTGCGCAGTTCATGCACAATATCGGTATAATGCACTTGCTGCACCATCTGGTGCAGGGTGTGGTACAGCGCAGCTGCCAGCACAATGCCAAGGATGTAGGGCAAACTGGCCTTGAGGGTGTCTAGCCGGTTGCTATCTGTTGGGGCTGCCATCATGGGTGGGTCCCTGCCGGGGGCGTGCTGCGCTGCCATTGCTCAGCGATCAGGTTGGCCAGCTCTTCGTAATTGCCGTCAAAGTGGTGGCCGCCTGTCATCTTGACGCGATGCGCGCCGTCAAACACCTTGTTGGTGCAAATCTCTTCGTCATCATCGTCGCCATACAGGCACATCAGCAGGTTTTTATCGATGCGCGCCAGCTCTGGCACGGTCTTGATGGTGCTGTCGCTTTCCATGCCCAGCCAGCCTTCTACATGAAACTGGTAGTCCGCCGTTTCCGACAGCCCCAGCAGGCTGATCAGGCCAATGCGTTGCTGCAGGTTATGCGGCAGCAGGTTGTAGGTGGCGGGCAGCACGTCCGCGCCAAAGGAATAACCGATGAGCAGAATGCGTGAGCGGTTCCACAATTTGCCATAGCCGTTGATGATGCGGGTCAGATCATCTGCGACCTGCTGCGGTTTGCGCGCCTGCCAAAAGTAACGCAGCGTATCAACGCCCACTACGGCGATATTACCTTTGGCCAGCGTTTCGCCAATAGTGCGGTCAAGGTCGCGCCAGCCGCCATCGCCGGACAGGATGATGGCTAGCGTGTCGCCCCCTTCCTGCTGGGCGGGGATGGGGGTGAGCGGCAGATCATCCAGCCCGGCCGGATCGCCGTTGACGCTGGCCAGCAGCGGGCGCACCAGTGCCAGCAGTGGGTCAGTCTGCAGCCAGCGCTGCCAGCGGCCAAGGCTGTCAGCTTCGGCGGGGGCGGCCCAGTCGGGGGTTTGGGGGGTATGGCCAGCTGCGTCTGCGGTATAGGCATAGGTCCAGATGCCGGGCAGATCGCTCTTGCTGGCATAGCTAAAGCCGCCGTCTGCCGCTTGCGCCGCGGCGCCGGGGCAGAGCGGCACTTTGGTACTGAGCACCGGCACCGGGTTGAGCGCAGCCGCGCCCGCTACTGTCACATAGGGAGATTGGGTAAGGGCGGCATAAGCCAGCGTGCCGCCTTCTCCGATGCCAGCCAGCAGTGGCGTGCGATAGCGCGGGAATTTGAATTGGCGCTGAATTTCCTTGGACAGCTCTTCCACTTCTGAAATCAGATAGTGACAGCCATCATCACTTTCGCGCAGGCCTTTCTCATAGGTGGGTAGATCAACGCCAATCACGATGGCGCCAGCTTTGGCCAGCGCGCTGGCGCTGCCACTCAGGCTGTCGTTCCAGCCCTCTTTGTCAGAAAACAGAAAGACTACGCCACGCGGCGCATATTGGGTTGCAAAGACATGGACCGTGCCAAAGCGCATCTTGCTGTCCTGCTCCTGCGCGGTCACTTTGCTGCAGGCGGGCAGGCTCAGGCAGGACAGGAGGAGAAGAACCGGAAACAGAAAACGATGCAGCATGATGCGCCTATGAATGGCAGAATCTGATCCGCCATAAATACAGCAAAACGCGCAAAACAGGCGGCCACATTGCCGCAGGTGGTTAATGTGGCTCCAGCTGGCTGGCCAGTTGGTCAAGGCTGGCTTTGAGTGCCAGCAACTCGGCCGGGCGGGCGTGGGTTTGTTTGAGCAATTGCATGGGAATGTGGGCGCATTTCTTTTTCATCTGGCGGCCAGCTGGGGTGAGGGCAAGGTGCGTGCTGCGGGCATCGGCTTTCACGCTTTGCCGCTGGATCAGTTTTTGCTGCTCCAGCTTTTTCAGCACGGGTGAGAGTGTGCTGCTCTCCAGCCGCGTACAGCGCGCCACCTCACCAATGCTGCACGGCGCGTGCTGCCACAGCACCATCAGCACCATATATTGCAGATAGGTCAGCCCCAGCGGTTCCAGCAGGGGATGATAAAGCCGGATCATCAGGCGCGAGGCCGAGTAGAGCGAAAAGCACACTTGCTGATCAATCTGCTGCAACGCATCGGCAGTAGGGGATGGGTGGGCCATTATCGCGCTCGTATCAGCTGTTAGCGGCCAAGGCTTTCTCAATAGCGACGGTCAGGGCTGCCGGTTTGGTAAGGCTGGCAAAGCGCTTGAGCGGGCGGCCATCGCGGCCAATCAGGAACTTGGTAAAGTTCCAGCGAATGGGCCGGCCCAGCCAGCCCGGCAGCGCCTGTGTGAGCAGGGCAAACAGCGGATGGGCGTTAGGGCCGTTCACCTCCACCTTGCTGAACATGGGGAAGGTCACGCCATAATTGATCTGGCAGGTCTGGCTGATTTCAGCCGCGCCGCCGGGTTCCTGTCCGCCAAACTGGTTGCACGGAAAGCCCAGCACCACAAAGCCGCGCTCACGGTAGCGCTGATATAACGCCTCAAGCCCGGCATATTGTGGGGTGAAGCCGCATTGGCTGGCTGTGTTCACAATCAGCACAACCTTGCCCTTATACTGGGCCAGGTCAACCGGCTGACCGGTCAGGCTTGTCGCCTGCAGACTATAAATGTCAGTCATGGCTTAGACCAGAGTCAGCGTGACATCGACATTGCCGCGCAGCGCATTGGAGTAGGGGCAGACCTGATGGGCAGCCTCCAGTAATTGCTGAGCGGTGGCGCGGTCCGGCCCGTCAATGGTGGCGTCCAGTTTTACGCTCAGGGCAAAGCCGCCGCTGGTGTTGCGGCCAATGCCAACGGTGGCATCTACTTGCGTGCGGGTGAGCGGGACTTTCTTCTGACCCGCAACAAAGTTTAGTGCTGAATCAAAGCAGGCGGCATAGCCAAGGGCAAACAGCTGCTCGGGATTGGCTTTGCCAGCACCGCCCGGCCCGCCCATTTCAGCAGGAATGGCCAGCGCAAGGGTCAAGCTGCCATCGGCCAGCGTGGTCTGGCCATTGCGGCCGCCAGTGGCACTGGCTTTGGTTTGGTAGAGCGGGGTCATGGTGGATCTCCTGATGGGAAAATATCTTGTGTGGATCTAAATATATATCGTATGCGATATAAAACAAGGGGCGAGCTATCAGCCGGATCATGCAGAGCTGCGCCGGCTAAGCGCGCAGCTGCGCTAGTTTAAGGCGGCGCGCCAGAATGAGCAGGGCAAAGGCCCCGGCCATCACGGCTGTAGCTGTGGGGTAGAGCGCTGTTTCCCATGTCCATTGGCGCAAGGCCAGTGCGCCCAGGGCATATTTCAGAACACCGTAGGAGAAATAGCTCAGGCTTTCACCTTTCGGGTTTTTCCATGTTTTGGGTGTCATGGCTGCAAATCCCAGAAACTCGATAAAGGTGAGCAGGATCACCGAGTAAAGCGGCGTCTGGCAAACGACCCAGAGTGGCAGTGCCAGTAATGTGAGTGTCAGGCATGCTTTGTCATAGGCAGTCCAGCTTTTATCGCCGTGTGTTACGCTTGCGCCTAATGTCATGCAGCATAACAGGCTGATGGCGGCGGTTGTCCATGCGCCTGCGCCGCCGCCGCTTACCAGTTGTGCGACAAAGACAAGAGCCGTCAGCAAACTCCAGATCAGCCAGCCAACCAGATGCGGCCGGACAGACCCGTTATAAATTCCGCGCATATAAGGCGCGAAACTGCCAATTGAAATGACGATGGATAAGGCGGCAATAATCTGGCGGTGCAGTTCGGTCATATTTATGTTCTTAGTGCCATTATACGATAATTGAAGATGCCTATTTAAAAGATATTGTCTTAAGCCAGTCAGTAAAATATTTGCTTATCTGTCTATTTAATCTCTCACTGATTGAAAGTTTATGACAGAGTTCATTTAGACTTATGAACCATCTGTTCACATGGCGTGACATTAGCTTCGTATCCATTTCTATAAACGCAGATTTTCCTTCTACTCTTTTGAGGGTTGGGTTTGATAGGCATGCCATTACCAGATGTATCCATTTCCCCTCGGAATATTGATAAAAAAGCCAATATGGGAATATCTTATTCAATTTGCCGATATAACGAACCACCTCTGGAATTTGGTATAGCTCTCGAATGTCATCGTCGTATCCGTGAATTGAAAACTCCACTTTCTGCATAAACTCCAGCGCGATTTCCCTGCAGGAAGTAATGTAGAGAAAAAAGTTTTCAATATCTTTTGTATTGTCGTTCCTAATCCACTCTCTCTCAATCAAAAAAAGTACAATATCTGACTTTTGTTTTTTCATATGGCTTATGAAGCTATCATTGTTCAATTCATACGTTACTGGATTGTTAGTAATATGGCCTGCAAATGTGCTGATAGCTTCATACTGAGGGGCTGGTAATTCTTTATGGTTATCTGGGCCAATCCGCACACCGAAGATGCTATTCCGAGTTAATTGTAATAGTAGGCTATGTCTTTCAGAAAGAAAATCGCTACCGATTTTGGGAATTGAAATATAGAATGCGAATGAATTAATTATGACTGTACGAAAGCAGTAGTTTATACTATCAAAGTTAGGTATTCTAAATACGCCAAGTCTAAACCAATTCGGCTCAAAAATTTCTCCAGATGCATTTCTCTCGGCGAGCTCAATGTCTCCTACTTTTGTTAAATTAGACGGGGCAATTAATGAGCAAAAGAGAATGACTTCGGTGGGCAGTTTCTCTGCACTAATTAAAAATGAAGCATATGAATTTAGTACCTCTATGTCTGTATTATTCACTCGGGCTGAATTGAAAGAGCACTTAATTAGCCATTTAAGCAGTCTATCATAGTCATATGAAAAGCTAATAGTTTCATCTTTGAAGGTGTAGTTGTAAAAGTATTTTAGAAATAGTTCCTTTCCATACGCGTCTAGTCTTGAAAGATGGATATTGTTGCAGATTTCACAAACATCTTTGATTACAAGTTCAGATATAAACTTTGAGGGTGCCCTCTCTGAAAATGTTATATCGTCAGGAGTGGGTTCAATAGCAGAATACCAATCTGGGATAACGTGCTCTCTAGTAAGTTTTCCTTCACTCTTGCAGTATGCGCACGGCTTCATTCTACTTTCCCCCCTTATTGAACCCCACCTTATATAAAAAAGTTACCTGAAGTAAAACACCCCATGCCGGGAGCGGGACAGATAAGCGGGAATCTGCATGTGTTGTCTCACCAGTTTGCCCCACTGGTGAAAAACAGCATTTAACCCATTGTTTGAAAAAAGCTTGGCGTCCCCTAGGGGATTCGAACCCCTGTTACAGCCGTGAGAGGGCCGTGTCCTGGGCCTCTAGACGAAGGGGACTAAAAGCCAAGGCCCGGTTTGTAGCGAATCTGGCTGCCGAGTGCAAGGGTTGTGGGGGCGGCTTGCCAAAAGTCCCCAAAAACACGTCAAAACCTGCCTCAAACCAGCCGAAAATCAGCTGAACACCGCCTAAAAATCAGCAGCCCTATGTAGAACAACGGTTTATTGCGGCCAGAAACAGAGGCCAGCCCAGGCGGCGCCAATGACCAGCAGCAGGCCGGGAATCACCTCCCGGGCGAAGGCGGGGGTGCCCATGGCGCGCGCCAGCGCAATCTTGGTGAAGGTGTTGGTGGTCATGGCGGCGAGAATGGCTATCATGCAGGTGGGCAGGTCCATGGTGCCTTGGCTGTGCAGGGTGGCGATGGAGGCGGCAGCGGCGTGCGTATCGGCCAGACCCGCCACAGCCGCGCCCAGCGCTGCGCCGGTTTCGCCCAGCACATGATCGAGCGCGGCGACAATGAACGACACCAGCGTGACGATCAGCGCAAAAGTAAAGGCCGCCACCGGATTAAGTGGGCGGCGGTTGGGTTCCAGCGATGCGTTGGGGCTTTTGCTGGCGCGATAGGTGAAGATCAGGCCATATAAAAGCGCCATGCCGCCGCCGCCCAGCAGGGCGGGGGCAAAGTGTCCGAGCAGGTCGCGATTGAGGACGCCAATCAGCAAGGCCAGCTGCACAAAGGTAGAGACGGTGGAGAGCACCGCCCCGGCGACGGCGGGCGCGTGCAGGTTGGGCTCGGCCTTGGCGCGGCTGCCCAGCGCGCTGATGGTAGCCGCGCTGGAGATAAATCCGGAGACAAAACCCGCCAGTGGCAAGCCCTGTTTGGCGCCCAGCGCGCGCCCGGCAATATGACCGATG
>Ga0255175_1000245_pt1 | contig 31196 bp, 32 predicted proteins | sample Atl_Atl_RepC_8d_FD_183628 | JGI IMG/M metagenome (GOLD analysis project Ga0255175, IMG submission 183628) | Freshwater microbial communities from Altamaha River, Georgia, United States - Atl_Atl_RepC_8d | ecosystem: Environmental > Aquatic > Freshwater > River | place: USA: Georgia | collected...
CTATCAGGGGTTTGTCGGCTTGGTTCGTGGTTTGCAGCAACATATTGAGCGCCCGCAGCAGCCCTTGTCTCCCTCAGCTGAGGCCTTGGCAAAAAAGGCAGTGGCGGCGGCGCGCGCGCTGCGGCCGGAATGGTTCTCGCCCGGCTGACTGAGCACTTTGGCTGGCTTGATCTTTTTAAAATATTAAATTTTTAGAAAGATGCATCGCTTAATATTAAGCGCATGGCAAAAGATTTGTCAGATCACGCGCCCGATCCGGTTCCTGCCGCCGTTGATGTCTCCGGCCTGAAGCCGCTTAATCTGGATCTGCCCGAACAATATAAAGCCAATTATCATGGCCCGGCCATGATGAGTGAGCGTTTTCGGGCAGCGCCTCCTGAGTTTGCCGCTTCGTCAGCACCCGTTTCGCCGGTGGCGGCAGCGTTTAACGCGGCCGGCCAGCCCAAGCCGCTCAGCCGCGATGTTAGTGTAATTCTGCCAGTTTCCTCGTATCATTTTGATACCAATCTCAACCATGTAGCTGGCTTTAATGAGAGTAACCCCGGTATTGGCGTGAAATGGCAGCTCTCGCCAACAACGGCCATTACAGCGATTGATTACAAAAACAGCTATGCCAATACCAAACAGTTCAGTGGCGATCATACCCAGCTGGTGGGTGTGCAATATTCGCCAGAGATTGCTCAGGTGGATGTCTCAGGCCTGCATCTGAGCGCCGGGGTGCTGGCGGGTGTTGCTACGACTAATAAGGGTAGCTATGCCAAGATGATGCCTGATGTGAGCAATCAGCGTTTGAACCTCACGCCGGTCGCCGCCCTGACCGCTGGGGTTGAGCATAAGGCGTCAGGCTGGGGTGTGCAGGCCATGGTCGTGCCGCCACCGCCCAGTATTGGCGCCGCCAAACCGGTTGGGTTTGCCGGATTCGCCCTGACTAAAAAATTATCATTTTAATCCGGGTGATCGTTAACCAGTTTTGTTAACAATTTACCTTTCGTTAAAGACTTCCCTAAGATTCATAAGACAAGAATCTGCGTTAACCAGAACTCGTCTTCATCTTTGCTGAATCCAATAAGATTCATATAGTTATGCATTACCTATCGAGACTCTGCGACATTGTGGCTGCATAAAAAAACGACTCAAAAATCAGATTCAGCGATTAAAAGACTGTAAATTGACCTCAGGATGAGGTATAAAGAATGAAGTTTCCGGGAGAAAAATTAACTATTCACCCGAAACCGGCTTTTGACAGTCCGGGCAACTGGGCTTGGGTAGCACAGCTTCCCCAAGAGTCAGATAGGCTTTTCGTCATATGGCGATGTGCCGTTGGGTAAACCTCTAGCAAGGTGAGAACGACAGATATGGCTACTACCACCAAGAAGACCGTTAAGAGCACTGGCACCCGCACCGCGATCGTGAAGAAGGCGGCCGCGCAAACTGCAGCTAAAACCGCTGCGGTGAAGAAGGCTCCTGCGGTGAAGGAAGAAGTTGTAGCCAAGGCGGCTCCCGCCAAGGCCCCGGCCGCTGCCAAGACCAATGTCGTGAAGCTGGCTGCGCCGACCGCGCCGGTTGCCAAGATGATGCCGGGTGTAGAGCAGGCCGCCAAGCTGGCCGCCGCCAAGCCCGCTGCCAATACCCAGGAAAGCAACAAGGTTGAATTTGTAGCTGGTGATTATGTGGTTTACCCGGTTCATGGCGTTGGCCGTATTGAACGTGTTGAGACCATCGCCATTGCCGGTTTTTCGGTGACCACTTATGTCATTACCTTCGAGAAGGAACGTATGACCCTGAAGGTGCCGGTCAGCAAGGCTCGCACCGCTGGTCTGCGTAAGCTCTCCTCCAAGGACCGCATCAAGAGCGCGCTGGAAACCCTCACCGGTAAGGCGCAGATCCGCCGTGTGATGTGGTCGCGCCGTGCGCAGGAATACGAAGCCAAGATCAATTCGGGTGATCCGGTCTCCATCGCTGAAGTTGTGCGTGACCTGCATCGCGCCAGCGACCAGCCGGAGCAGTCCTACAGCGAACGCCAGATTTATCAGGCCGCGCTGGAGCGTCTGGCCCGTGAACTGGCCGCTATCGAGAAGATCGATGCCGACAAGGCAGCCGCCAAGCTCGAAAGCGTTCTGTCCAAAGCCGCTTAATTCTAGCCGGAGTACAAGCCGGTGACGGTTGGACTAACCAGTACTGCGCCGCTCACGCGGCGGCCCGTAGCGGCAGCTGCCAGATCGGCAGCGCAGGCGGTTTCGTCTACCCTGCCGGCGAGCGCTCTGGTCAGTGGCAGCAAGTTTGCTGCACTGGGCAAGCCCAACCGTATCTGGGTTGTAGGCGCAGTTCATAGCGAAGTCGACAAACTGCAAATTCTGCATGACGAAATCGGTTCCCTGTTCAAGCCAGGGGACCGATTGGTCTATCTGGGTAATTTCATCGGCAAGGGTGATCAGGTCATTGAAACGGTCAATGAGCTGCTCGACTTTCGCCGGGCGCTGATTGCCATGCCCGGTATGCTTGCCAGCGACGTTGTCTATCTGCGCGGTGGGCAGGAAGAGATGTGGAGCAAGCTGCTGCAAATTCAGTTTGCCCCCAATCCGGTCGAAGTCATGCAATGGATGCTCGGCCAGGGCATGGAGCCCACCTTGCTGTCTTATCGTGGTAATCCGCAGCAAGGTTTGGCCGCCGCGCGTGATGGCGTGATGGCCATGACCCGCTGGACGTCCCTTCTGCGTGCTGAGATCCGCTCCAAACCCGGCCATGAAGCGCTGTTCAGCGCACTGCGCCGCGCCGCTTTTACTGGTAGCGATATTGAGCGCCCGGGTGGTCTGCTGTTTGTCAATTCAGGCCTTGATACCAGCAAGCCGCTCACCAATCAGGGTGATGCATTCTGGTGGGGCGCGCCAAGCTGGGCGACGATTACCCGTCCTTATGGCCCGTTCCATAAAGTGATCCGTGGCTTTGATCCGGCCCATGGCGGCCCGCAGATGACCACTTACACCCTGACCATTGATGGCGGCGCCGGTTATAACGGTACGCTGGTTGGGGCCTGCCTCACCCCGCAGGGTGAAGTGATCGATATCATCGAAGTATAGTCGTCAGGCGCGTTTTAGTAGCCGTAAAGGCTGAAGCGTAAGGCTAGCCCGTTATTCGTTACAGCTCTGCATTCGGTAGGCGGATCAGCTGGCGCAGCAGTGCCAATCCAATATGAAACGTATCCACTACCATTAGAAATTCCCAAACTAATAAGGTCAACACTTCCATAGGTGTTGTATTTGTTCCAGATGCCCTTCACCAGCTTGATACACATGGATTGGCTCAGGCCGACAAAATAGATGAGAAATGATGGTGACATCGTCGCGGCTGATTCCAGATAGATTGCCATGTTGGCGCCATCCGGCCCGACGATACCATTACTTGTCACCCAGTCGGGTGGATATACGCCCGTTGCCCAGCCGGCAGCATTATTGAGACTCAGATTAGAACTTACAGGTTGGTTTGTGCGTACAAACACTGCGCGCATTCGGCTAACGGTGTAGGCAATTCCCTCCATATCCCTCTTATAGTTGAGGTTTTCTCGCACGGCCGCAGCAGCAGTCCAAATGCCGCCGACCACCAAGCCAATCACAAGCAGTACAATAGCTGTTTCGAGCAGGTTCATGCCGTGCTGATATTTGGGGGTATGGTTGGAAATGTGGCTGCACTTGTATCCATTCATATGTGCAAATTAACATATTATTGTACGATTGCTATAAGTCTATATGAACCTCAATGCGCTCATAATATGGGGGAAAACTCCCTGTTAAGTACAAGTCGCTATTGGCTTGGTGTGGGCAGCACGTAATCAAGACGCTGTCAGGTGCGTGTCAGTGCAAATGTAAAGAACAGCGTATTGCTGTTGGTGGTGTAGGGGCATTGCGTAGCCGTACCTGTGAGCGGAAACGAATTGGTGCCGGTGGAGGCACCGCCCAGCGTATACCAGAACACATCAACCAGCCCGCCAGAGCTGTAGGCATTGCTGCCGCTATTGCTGCTATTATAACGGCTGGTGAATTGGGTAATCAGCTGCATGCACACATCTTGTGTCAGACCGGTCAGGCCAACTTGCACGCGCCATTGCGGCCCCCAGACGCTCATATAATCAAGTGGAGCGCCAAGTGGAAAGGCAATCTGGTTGTTGCGGATCCAGTCAGCCGGTACCCAGCCGGCTTTGCGTGCGGTGTTGGCGATATAGGTGCCATTACCAATTTGGCTGGCTTGCGTGATGGTCAGGTTGTTTTGAATATTTTGGGCTAACTGGATCAGGCCTTCATTGGCTTTGGCCAGCGCCGCCTTTTGGCTGAGTGCTTGTGAAGCTATCCATATCCCTGCCACAACCAGACCAACGATACCCAGCACGATGGCAGATTCAATCAGGGTGAAGCCGTGGGCCTGTTGATGGGCTGTGAATTTGCGAAAGCGAAGCGGCATAAGTTTTCACCGGCGTATTTCACTGGGCTGAATGCATTCACTACAATACAGCTACAATTGTGCATTGATTGAAGCTATCTGCCTATAAGATATAAGTCAGAGCACCCTTGCTGCATAGTTACTGCCCGCATACCTGATAACTATATAATAACCAGCAAAATCAGTGTTTTGACAGAATGTCGCACCGCAATAGCAGTGATCCGAACGGCAAGTGCCTGCGTATAAGTAACGTCACTGCAAGAAAGTTTCTCTTTCTTGAATTTGCCGCACAGGAGTCGTTATGGGCCGCATTGATCTTCAGAATCCAATTTCCAGCGCCAATGATCGCTATGTGCGTCAGGTCATGGCTGTGCCTATGCTGACGCGTGAGCGCGAATTGGAGCTGGCGACGGCCTGGAAGAATAACGCCGATGAAAAAGCGCTGCATGAATTGATCCGTGCCTATGGCCGTTTGGCAGTCGCGATGGCGGCCAAGTTCCGTCATTACGGCTTGCCGCTTGGTGATTTGATTCAGGAAGGTAATATCGGCCTGATGCAGGCGGCGGCCCGTTTCGAGCCTGATCGTGAGGTGCGCTTCTCGACTTATGCGACCTGGTGGATCCGCTCGGCCATGCAGGATTATATCCTGCGTAACTGGTCGATCGTTCGTACTGGCACAACGGCTGCGCAAAAGTCGCTGTTCTTCAATCTGCGCCGCTTGCGCGCGCGCATTGCCAATGCCACTGGCGAACAGCAGCTCAATGTTGATAGCCGCGCTGAAATTGCGCGCGAGCTGAATGTGCCGGTTGCTGATGTTGTTGCCATGGAGCAGCGGATGAGCGGTGGCGATCAGTCACTCAACGCGCCGCTGTCAGCCGATGGTGAGGATGATTGGCAGGAATTTCTGGCCGATGATCGCCCCAATCCTGAAGAAGTGGTCATCGGTATGAAGGATGCGGCCACCCGCAGTGCTTGGCTCAATCAGGCGCTGGGGCAGTTGGATGAGCGCGAGCGCACCATTATTCGCGAGCGCAAGTTGCGGGATGATGAAGTCACGCTGGAAGAGCTGGGCAGTACGCTCGGTGTGAGTAAGGAGCGTGTGCGTCAGCTGGAAGCCCGTGCGCTGGGTAAGCTCAAGACTGCCTTGCTGCGTCTGGCCGACCGCCCATCAGCGCTGGTCGACTAACAGAGATACGAAACAAAAAAGGCCTGCTCTCGTCAAGAGGGCAGGCCTTTTATTATGCGATCTACTTAAGCTGCGCGGACGCGGCTAAGGAAGCGGCTGACTTCATCACGCAGGCTGCCGGTTGACTGGCTGATGGTTTCGGCAATGGTGTTAAGGCCAGTGGCGGCGCCTTCTGTCTGCTCACTGGTGCGGCGAACTTCGTGCATGTTGTTGCTTACGCTGCGCGTGCCTTCAGCGGCGGATTGTACGCTACGCGCAATTTCCTGTGTTGCGGCCTGCTGCTCCTCGACCGCGGTGGCAATGGTAGACGCGATCTTGTTCATCTGCTCGATGGTATCGGCAATCTCGCCAATCGCTTTTTCAACTTCCTGCGTGGCCGACTGGATGGAGCCAACCTGCTGGCTGATATCTTCAGTTGCCTTGGCTGTCTGGCTGGCGAGCGACTTAACCTCACCGGCTACAACCGCAAAGCCCTTGCCAGCCTCGCCCGCACGCGCGGCCTCAATGGTGGCGTTTAGCGCGAGCAGATTGGTTTGCGCGGCAATTTCATTGATGAGCTGAACAACATCGCCAATACGGACGGACGCATTGACAAGGCCGCCCACCTGCTTGCGGGTCTGCTCGGCACGTTCAACCGCAGTGCGGGCAAAGGCGGCAGAGTCGCTAACCTGACGGCTAACCTCGCTCACGGTGGAGGACAGCTCTTCAGCTGCAGCCGCAACAGTCTCTACATTATGGGAGGCCTGTTCGGAGGCGCTGTTCATCCCCTCCGATGTCTTGCGCGAGTGGCTGGACATATCGCTGAGCTGCTGGGCCGACTGACGCAAAGTCTGCGCGCGGTCTGACAGCGTGCTGACGGCATTACCAATCGCGGCTTCAAAGCTGGCGGCGAGAGATTCCATCATGCGCTGGCGCTCGTGGGCGGCGCGTGCCTCGGCGGCTTCCTTCTCGGCGCGGGCTTGCTCACGCGCATCATTCGCGCGCTTGAGTTCCATATTCTGAGCGTCACTGCGCTGCATGGTGTTTTCAATCTGGTAGCAGAGTGCCACCATTACGCCGGTTTGTAGCACCACGATCACGGCATGGAAAACAACGCGCATGAAGTTAGCGCCTTCAGGGAAGACCAGCAGCGGCAGAGTAAAGTTGAGCAGCAAATGGTGAACCGCAATCAGCCCGGCACTTAAAAAAACCGCCGGCCAATAGGCAAAAGCAGCGGTCATGGCAAGAGCAGCAAAGAAATACATGTGTCCGTCAACCTGCCAAACATGGCCTTGCAGCGCATAGACCAGCAACATCGGCATGGAGACAATCGCCGCAGAGGTCATATGGCGCAGTGGGACACTCTCACCTAAAGCGCGAGTAGCGAAGGTAATGGCGGCGGCCATAAACAGGCACAGTAGCGGCGCGCCGAGCAGGCTGGTCTCACGGAAATAGGCGAGCAGAGTGAAAATCAGCACATGAGCCCACAGTAAGCCGACAAAGAAAAGTTGAGCCTTCTGGCGCAGGCTGGCTAAAGCATTCATAGATATGTTCCCTCCGGTTTATTGCTTACATGTGATTGCAGGCATCCGCCTGCCATCATCGGGTTAAAACTCAGCCAAGCGCCTTGCGGCAGCGGCGCGGTCTCATCAATTCTATGCACCACAACAATATTGTTGTAGGCACCACTGCGGATGATGCGGTCTTGTGCCGGGTCGATCCGTTCCATGATCTGCGACAGGGTGAGGCGGGGATCAAAGATCAGCGCCACATTGTGCCGGTCAGGGGGAATCGCCTGGCTGACAAAGACAAACACCGGCGCAATCAAGCCAAACGCAAAGCCATAAAACCACGCATGTTTAGGCGTGGGTCTGGCGGGTTGGTGTTGGCAATCACACTGATTGTCCCCGGGTGAAGGCTTCTGCATGGCCGTCTCTTTCCGTAGTGTCACCATCCTAAGGTGCAGATATTTAAGAGCTCGTTAAAGATTGGGATCTTTCCCGCCCTTTAAATGCATGATTATTATCAATAAGATACGAAGTGCATCTCAAAACGAACGGCCAACTAGCCGAGGTGGCGAATCTCGTTAACCATGTCAGCCTATAATCAGCACAAGACCGGCGTATGACATAATTGTGCGGTCAGAAGGGTTGGGATCACGTGCTTTATCATTGGTATGAATGGCATCGCGCCGCGCTGTCACCGCTCAATACGGTTGCCGGAGTCACCCGGGCGGCGCTGCAAAATCCGCTGATGCCAGCATCCTACACGCATATGGGCCGCGCGATTGCCGCCGGTGCCGAGCTGATGGAGCGTGTTACCCGCCGTTATGAAAAACCAGAATTTGGCCTGAATCAGACCATCGTTGACGGTAAAAAGGTTGATGTGGTGGAAGAAGTGCTGGGCGAAAAGCCATTCTGCCGCCTGATCCATTTTGCGCGCGACCTGCCAGCGAGCCGCCCGCGTGACCCGCAGATTTTGGTGGTGGCACCCATGTCAGGCCACCATGCCACCTTGCTGCGCGGCACCGTAGAGGCACTGCTGCCCGAGCATGACGTTTATATTACCGACTGGCTGGATGCGCGCACCGTGCCGATCAAGCATGGCGATTTCGGTCTGGATGATTATATCGATTACCTTGTCGATTTCATGCGCGGTCTGGGCCCTGAAACCAATGTGATTGCCGTATGCCAGCCCGCCGTGCCGGTGCTGTGTGCTGTCTCGCTGCTCGCCGCGGCGGATGATCCGGCGCAGCCGCGCTCCATGGCGCTGATGGGCGGCCCGATTGATGTGCGCAAGGCGCCCACCAGCGTGACCGACTTTGGTAAGAAACATCCGATTGAATGGTTCCGCCGCAACGTGATTGCCGAAGTGCCGCCCCCTTATCCGGGCGCAGTGCGCAAGGTTTATCCGGGCTTCCTGCAGCTCATGGGCTTTATGAGCATGAATGTAGAAAGCCACATGAAAGAGCATATGAACCTGTTCAAACACCTGATTGAAGGGGATGGTGACAGTGCCGAGCGTCACCGCAAGTTCTATGACGAATATCTGGCGGTGATGGATATTCCCGCCCGCTTCTATCTTGATACGGTTGAACATGTTTTCCAGAAGGCCAGTCTGCCCAAGGGTGAGCTGATCATTCGTGGCAAGCGCGTTGATCCCAGCAAGATCCGCCGCACGGCGCTGTTCACCATCGAAGGCGAGTTCGACGATATCTCCGCCCCCGGCCAGACCTTGGCCGCGCACACCATCTGCAAGAACATCCCGCAGCATATGCGTGAGCATCATGTGCAGAAGGGCGTTGGCCATTATGGTATTTTCAATGGCCGCAAGTGGCGCGAAGAGATCATGCCCAAGGTGCGCAAGTTTGTGCGGGCATATGACAAACCGGCCAAGCTTGGCCCCATCAGCAAGACGCATCACGCGGCGCCGCTGCCGGGCAAGGGCGCTCATGCCAAGCGCCTGGCCAATGCCGCTGCTCTTAAAGCTGCCGCCCGCAAAAAGGCCAAGTAGCCGTTACTGGTGAAGGTTTTAGCCTTTGCGCAAGATCCGGCGGATCACGCCCGGCGCTGCCTGTGCATATTTGCGCAGATGTGGCGGCAGGCCTGCCAGATCACGCGTGCTGATATTAGGCTGATGCCCGGTTTGGCCCGTGCTGGTATTGCTCTGATGAATAACGGGTGCGCCCGGCTGCGAACTATTCACGCTGCCGGTGGCATGAACCGGCTGTACGGGCTGCATGCGGTTGATGCTGGCTGTGCCGCGGCTGCTATAGGGCGGTCCGGCGATTTTATCCCATACGCTCAGGACAGCTAAGGCATAACCCGCATTATTGCTGGGTATTTTGCCGGGATAGCGGGCATCCAGAATAGCCTGATCAATATTATGAATAACATGGCTAAAGCTGCGCGGATCAATGGCGTGCAACTCAGCTTGATAGCGGCGCAATGTATTTTCTGCTGCCGCCGTCACGCCGCCATGTTGGGCCATCAGGTTCCAGATATCATTGAGGTGGCGGCGCGGTTTGCCGCTAATGGCAATCTCCGGCAGTTCATGAAAGCGGTGCTCGCTGATCAGCGAGGTCACCAACAAGGTGCGGGCATCGCACACATGTTCTTTGTGGGTTTTATCAAGCCCGTAGAGAATGTTGAGCATGTGCGGCGTTTTGCAATCAGCCGCAATGGTTTTGACGCCCACGATGACAGAGCCATGCGGATAGGCCTTGATATGACGGTGGATTAAATCCGGCCGCTGCCCCAGCCACATAAAGACCTGCATCGGCTTTTGGGTGTGATCGGCGGCTTGCCCTAATTCACGCAGGAGTGAGCCGGCGCCTGTTGTGCTGGCGCGCTCAAGCCCGTGTGGCCAGCGCGTGCGCGGGCGATCGTTATTGGTGTTGCCGCGGCCATTCAGGGCAGCAAACATCAGGGCCGGGCCGGTGGATGGGTCGGCCAGTGCCGCCAGCTCAGCAGTAATCGCGGCGCGGTCGATGTTCTGAAATCCATCACAGACTTCGTTATAAGTTTGTAAAGTTGGATCATCCAGCCGGTGCCGCAGCAAGCCGCTGCTCAGCGCATTCTCGTAATTACTTTCCTTACCCAGAATGACGCTGACTTTTTGCATGGCTAACCCCTTACCAGGCGGCGCACAAGGTGCGGACTGTGTTGGGCAATCTTGCGCAGCTTGGGCGGCAATTGGCTCAGCTCACCAGTATTCAAGCGGGTCTTGGTGCCTGTGCTACTAGTCGGTGCCGGTGCGTGCGCGTTATAGCTCTGCCCGTTGGATTGCAAAGTTGTGTGCTGGGTGATGGCGCCAGGACTTAGAAACTCAAATGTGCGCTGGGTGCGGCTGCCGGGGTAAATGTTCTCCCACTCATTGAGTAGGGCGCAGGCTAACGCAGCCGGCGATGCCTGACGCGCTTGCGTGCTACCGCCATTGGCTTGCTGCAGGCCCTCATCAATCGCATGGCGGTGTGCGGCGGGCAGGAGCATTTGCAGCGCCTTGATCTCCCGGCGGGTGCTGGCGTCAAGACCGCTGCGGCCCATGCTGTTCCATACCTCATGCAGGTGGCGGCGCGGCAGGCCACTGACGGCCAGGGCCGGTCGCCCGGCCAGCTGTTCACCACACATCATAGCGGTGAGGAGCAGATTACGCGCATGAAGGGGTTGATGCAGGCGCAGCTCATCGCTCATCAAGGCGTCCATCAGCGGGTGCTGCTGTTTATCGAGCAGCGCAGCCGTCTTAACGCCCGCCAGAACGGAGCCACGCGGAAAACCGCCAACATGACGATGCACAATTTCAGGATCGCGTGCCGTGAGCAAAAAAACATCCAGCGGGCCGCCGCGTTGGTGCGCCGCCGCTGCAGCGTTGGTGAGCAGGCTGGCAATGTCATGGCTGCGGCCACGCAGACCAACGGGTTGCTTGGCCTGCCGTTCATGCCGGCCGGTGTGGGTGTGCGGGCCAGTTGCCAGTTTGGTCCAGGGGTCATACATCTCGCGCGCATTGGCAAAAATGATCAGCAGCGCCGGGTCTTTGCTGGGCTTGCGCAGCGTGTCAAATACACAGGCCACATGAGCCGGGCTGGGGGCGGCAAAGATCTGCTGGCCGGTCGCCATGCTGACCTGTGTCACGCCGGGGCTGTCATTGAAGCGGACAAAAACATCATCATCTTTGATGTTGTTATATTGGGTGGCCTGCTGGCCGAGAATGATACCGACGGTGTTCATGGCGGCGCATGATAGGCGTAGCCGCCCCGCCATATCAAGCAAGCTGCAACGCAGATGCAGTAATGTTAATTAATTTGTCCGCACGCGCGAAACCGCGTCTTTCCATAGCTTTTCCCAACGTGGGGCCAGATCGCTTGGTAGGGGTGAGAAGCGCCGGTCGAGCTGCCAGCTGCTTTTTATGGCATCCAGCGCCGGGATGAAGCCGCCCCCCAGCAGCGCCAGATAGGCCGCGCCCAGCGCCGTGGTTTCGGTAATGGCGGGGCGATCAACGTGCAGACCGCTGATATCAGCCAGCTCCTGCATGACGGCGTTATTGCGGCTCATGCCGCCATCCACCCTTATTGTGCCGATCAGGAAGGTAGCCGCCACGCCAACCCTACCTTCCAGATCGGATTTAAAAGCATCGATCAGGTCCATGGTCTGAAAGGCCATGCTCTCTTGCGTGGCTTTGGCAATGTGGGCCAGGCTGGTGTCACGCGTCAGGCCAAAGATGGCGCCGCGCGCGCCAGCATCCCAATAAGGGGCGCCAAGGCCGGTGAAGGCGGGCACAACGATCACACCATTGCTGCTCTCGACCTGGGCCGCCAGCGCTTCAACTTCGGTTGAGCTGGTAATGGCCTTTAGCCCGTCGCGCAGCCATTGCACGGCCGCGCCTGCTACAAAGATCGAGCCTTCCAGTGCGTAGGTGGTCTGTCCGCTTATACGCAGGGCTATAGTGGTGAGCAGGCGGTTACGTGACCTGATGGCTGTGGTGCCGGTGGTCAGCAGAGCAAAGCAGCCGGTGCCATAGGTGCTTTTGAGCATGCCCGGCTCCAGACAGGCTTGGCCTACAGCTGCCGCCTGCTGATCACCCGCGACACCACGAATGGGGATCGCCGCGCCAAACAAAGCCGGATCGCACAGGCCATAATCTGCCGCGCTGTCGAGTACCTGCGGTAATACACTGGCGGGAATGGTGAAATAGGCCAGCAGCTCCGGGTCCCATAGCTGTGTGTGAATGTTCAGCAACAGGGTGCGGCTGGCATTGGTGGCATCGGTCGCATGTACCTTGCCGCCGGTGAGTTTGTAGATCAGCCAGCTATCAATCGTGCCAAAGGCCAGCTCGCCTTTCTCGGCACGGTCGCGCGCGCCGGGCACATGTTCTAACAGCCAGTAGAGCTTGGTGGCCGAGAAGTATGGATCTGCCAGTAGTCCGGTTTTATCCTGCAGCCAGTTTTCAAGCTCGGGTTTGTCGGCTTTCATTTTCTCGCAGCTGGCACCGGTGCGGCGGTCCTGCCAGACAATAGCGTTGTGCAGCGGTGTGCCGGTGGCGCGGTCCCACAGCACGGTTGTTTCGCGTTGATTGGTAATGCCAATGCTGTTGATTTGCGCCGCCTGCAGCTTGGCTTTTTCCAGCGCCTGTCGAATGACGAGCTGAGTATGCTCCCAGATCTGGGCTGCGTCATGCTCCACCCAGCCATCAGCCGGAAAATGTTGGGGCAGCTCAATCTGCGCTGACGCCAGCAGGCGTGGCGTCGTCCCCTCAAAGGCAAATATCAGCGCCCGGGTGGAGGTGGTGCCTTGGTCGATAGCCAGAATGTGGGTCATGTCTTTCCTCTTTTCCTGTGACGCAAACCGGATTATGCCTCGGCCATGGCCGCTCTGGAAGATGTTCGTCTCATTCGCCATCCCCGCGCACGTCGCCTTAAATTAAAGGTCGATCTGCTGAGTGGGCAGGTTATTCTGACCGCGCCGCGCTATGCCAGCCGGGCGCAGACCCAGGCCTTTCTTGAGGAGAATGCTTTATGGGTGCAGGAGCAGCAGCTGCGCCTGACGCCTGCTCAACCTTTTGCACCGGGCTTGGCGCTGACTTTATTCGGTGAGCCGGTTGTGCTCTTGCATGACCCGGCGCTACGCGGGCTGGGCCGCTTGGAAAATGGCGCGCTGACGATTGGCGGTGCGCCTGACATGTTTGCCCGGCGCTGTATGGCCACCATCCGGGCGTTGGCGCAGCAGCGTTTTTCAGTCTGGGCGGATGAATATGCGGCCCGGCTGGGCCTGCCGCCCACGTTGATCCGGGTGAAGGATACCCGCAGCCGCTGGGGGAGCTGCTCCTGGCGTGGGGGTATTTCCCTGTCCTGGCGGCTGGCCATGGCACCGCTGGATGTGGCGCATTATGTGGTAGCGCATGAGGTGGCGCACCGGGTGGAGCTCAACCATGGCCCCCGGTTCTGGACGCTGGTGCAGCAATTGGTTGGACCTGTCACGCAGCAGCGTAACTGGCTGGTTCAAAAAGGGTATTTGCTGCACCGCGTCGGTGTGGCGGGGCTGCCACCGCGCGCCTGATAACGCTTACTTTAAGGCAGTTTTAAGGCTTATGCCTTACCAAAGTGCAGCTGTGCTGGTATGGTGCCTGCGTCTGAAAGCGGCTGAAATTCGCTGTAATTCCCGGAGGAATAAATGAAAAAGTCACCCGTTACCCTGTTTATCGCAACCGCCCTGCTGGCTGGTTGCGCTGGCTTTACCGGCCAATATTACGTTGATGACCTGAATGCAGCTGATATCAGCGGCGCTGGCTTTACCAATGCCCTGGCGCGCGAATATCGCGACCTTGCTAACTACGAATGGGCCGAGATGCTGGATTATCGTGATGGCCAGCATTATGCCAAGAAGGGCCTGGCTGCTGCTGGCGGTGAGGCGGTAGCGCCGGATATGCCGGAAAGCCGTGATCTGCCGGTTGATACCGTGTCGGATATCACTGCCGCTCACACTCAGCTGACAGAAGTTCTCTCGGTTGGTGCAGCTGACCGCGTACCGGATCTGGCCGCCAAGGCGCAGGCCAGCTTTGATTGCTGGATGGAACAGCAGGAAGAAAACCATCAGCCGGATCACATTGCTGCCTGCCGCAAGAAGTTTGAAGATGCCATGCAGCAGATTGGCCCGGCCAAGTATCAGGTGTTCTTCAACACCGGTTCTAGCCATCTGAGCCGTGCCGCCATGACCATCATCCGTCAGGCTGCCAAGGACGCCAAGGAACGTCATGTAACCGGCTTTACCATTGTCGGTCATACAGACACCAAAGGTAGCGCTGCTGCCAATAAGGCTCTGTCGATGGCCCGCGCTCGCGCTGTGAAGGCGGCTCTGGTTGCTCAAGGTTTCCGTGCGCGCAATATCACCATTAGTGGTGATGGCGAGACGGTTCTGCTGGTATCCACCCCGGATAACACCAGCGAGCCCAGCAACCGCCGTGCGGAGCTGCGCTTCAAGTAATAAATAGTTAAGCATGTCTCTGACATGTTGCGAGGGCCGCAGTGCACACTGCGGCCCTTGTCTTTTGGGAGTATGTAACCATTTATTTATGAAGCACCCGCTAGAGGTGATAACAAGAATTGTGTGGGCATCATGATTATTCAAACATCTCAGCCAGACCGGCGGCAATTCAACCGTGGTTTTTCAGTTCTGCACGCTGTAATTGGCGTGCTGATTGCCGGATTGGTGTCGGGGTTTGTTCTTTGGGTAGATCAGCGGGCATCGTCTTATCGTCAGTTGGAAAAAGCCGTGTCAGGTTTAACTGCCTTGCCTGAGGTATACCGTAGCGTTGTGGGTCTTACTGGTGCGCAAGCCGCAGATCAGCTCACCACGCCTCGGTTAGAACGCATTTTATTCGGCGCTGGTCTGGGCTATTCCCGTCAGGGAGCGCAATATTACAATGCGCTCGGTTTGCCGGTTAGTTTGCAGCGTATTCCAGAGAGCAGCCTGCCAGAGCAGCCCTTATCCCATATACTGCGGGTCGCAATTGACCAGATCGAAGCCGATACCTGCCAGCGGTTGCTGCTACGCGTAAATTATGTCGCGCGGGCCTCTGGTTTGGTCGCGCTACAGACGTCAGCCGCGACATACCAAAGTTTCCCGCAGGTTTTTTCTGATGCTGATTGTGTCAATCCGGCCCGTTTGATCTTTGATTTCAAACTTTAATAATTTATCCGCCTGCATAAGTCGTGGGCGTTAGCGTGCGCAAGTTTGATCGGTGCCGCACATCTTGCAACTCACCGAGCAGCTCCCTATATTACAGATATGTACTCGCAAATGACCCGTAATATCCGTGTCTCGGTCGATCCGGTTTATCTGGAGGACCAGTCGCAGCCGGACAGCAGCCGCTTTGTCTGGGCTTATCATGTGCGCATTGAAAATGCGGGCAATGAGCCGGTAACGCTGCGGCATCGCTATTGGCGCATTACAGATTCACGCGGCAAAGTTCATGAAGTGCGCGGTGCTGGTGTTGTGGGTGAGCAGCCGCGCCTAGAGCCGGGCGGCGTGTTTGAATATACCAGTGGTACGCCGCTGGATACGCCCTCGGGTATCATGCTCGGCACCTATGAAATGGAAACCGAGCAGGGAGATGCGTTTGATGTTGCGATCCCGGCCTTTTCGCTCGACAGCCCGTACCAGCCCATGAGCGTGCAGTAATCAGCATGGCGGCGTGCTGCGTGGGCAGCAGTGCTGGCGCATGACTTTCGCACGCATTTCAGCCGGATTGATGCACAGGCCCGTCGCGCTCGTGATGAGCGCGTGCCTTCGGATTTCGCGCCTTCGGATTTAATGAATTTCGCCGTCTTCAGACTTTCCCCGAATTCAGACTTTTTTCTGTATTCAGACTTTTTTCTGTATTCACTGGCAAACCATCTGAATTGACGTTGTATTTTTACTTTTTATAGACATCACAAAGCAAGCCAAAACCCTCTAGATTAACTGAGGGCTATGGCTTGAGTTGATGTCTGGTCTACTGGCGGCTTTGTCGCTCAATGCTTTGGTGTGGGCGGCATCTATCGGTCGCCTACACAGAAAGCACTCAGGGGCAATCGCGTGTCATTAGCGCCAAGGCAAACCGTGCGTGCCGTTGCGTAGAGTCAGTCGGCGCGGCAGTGGGGCTGGGGCCGGGTAGCTTACCTGACCAAAGCCGTGACCGGCGCGGGCATGACCTTCTTCCGTCGCAGCGGCGCGGAAATACGCCATAATGAAAACACGGATCGCGGCGGTTAACGAGCAATCGCCCGGCTTTGCCGCATCAATCAGCGAACAGATTTCATGTGCACTGCGACCTTCACGACGGACAATATCGAACAAGGCAGCCCACATATCCGGCTCAAGGCGGGCGCTGGTGCGCTTGCCGTTAATAACCAGATTGCGGCTGACCAGCGAGCTATGCCGGCGGCGTGAAGATGGAGGTGTGCTTACAAGAGTTGGTTGCATTGGTTACTCCATTTGATGGCGTAAATAGTATCATATGCGTTCTATTATGCAATCAGAAGTTGCGTACCGCAGCGTAAAATACCATGGTATGCATGCGTTTGTTAACGCACCGATTTATCAAAAAACGACGCATAACCGGCTGATTTTTCAGTTAACTATCGTGCTGATGCGTAGTGCGTGCAGGCCAGAATACAACTCACGCGCGAGTAGATCATATATGATGCGGTGTTGATCAACCCGGCTAAGCCCCTCAAATTTCGCGGCTTTTATGCGTAGGTGATAATGCGTTTCCCCGTTTGCCGCCGCTGGGTTGTGGCCGGCGTGGGCGGCTGATTCATCCTCAATCTCCAGAATTTCCGGGCTGAGGGCGTTGGTGAGAATGGTGCGAATGCGCTCGGTGCGGGTCATCCCCCTCACATACATATTTTTTCTTGGGAAACAAGATTGTTTGATCCAAATAAAAGCTACATCATAACAGAATGCGCCCTTGGTATGACCGAAATGCGGATCTGGCCGCTGATACCGATACACAGACCCGCCCGTGCGAACATGCCGGTTGCCGCGGGGCAGGGGAGTTTCGCGCGCCGCATTCACCGCAGGAACTTAATCGCTATCGCTGGTTTTGTCTCGACCATGTGCGGGCCTATAACAAGCAGTGGGATTTTGCCAAAGGTTTGGCGCCGGAGGAAATCGAACGCATCATCCGCTTTGATACCATCTGGCAGCGCGAAACCCGCCCCATGGGTGATTGGCGTACCAAGGAAAAGCTGGTGCGCGCCAAGGCAGAGGCATTTGCGACTGGGGCTGCGTTTGCGCGTGCGCCGCAGACGCCACTCCATCCGCCCAAAGTAACGGCAGCGATGGCGATGATGGAGCTGGATGTTTTGCCCGCGGCTGATGTATTGCAGGTCAAGTACCGGGCACTGGTGAAGCTCAACCATCCGGATGCGCATGGCGGCGATAAAAAGGCAGAAGAACGCCTGAAAGAGATCAATCTGGCTTACGCAGTTCTGCGTGAGTATCTAAGCAAATAATCACGCTTATTTCCGGTCTTCCCGCTGGATATTTCAGGTTGGCGCCGCTAGATTGGCATACCTAAGCTCATTTTCAGCCGGTTTGAGAACGTCATGACTGCACTCCCCCCTGTAACGCCCGATATGCGCCCGGATATCAAGGTTTCTGTTCGCCAGACATTCGGCATTGATAGCGACCTGATGGTGCCGGCGTTCTCGCAGCCGTGTGAGCATGTGCCTGCGGTTGATGAAACCTATCAGTTCGATCACGATACCACGCTGGCCATTCTGGCCGGCTTTGCTCACAACCGCCGTGTGATGGTGCAGGGCTATCACGGTACAGGCAAGTCGACCCATATCGAGCAGGTGGCTGCGCGCCTGAACTGGCCGTGTATCCGCATCAATCTTGATAGCCATGTCAGCCGTATCGATCTCATCGGCAAGGATGCCATCGTCCTAAAGGACGGCAAGCAGGTGACAGAATATCGTGAAGGTCTGTTGCCGTGGGCGCTGCAAAATCCGGTCGCGCTGGTGTTTGACGAATATGATGCTGGCCGCCCGGACGTGATGTTCGTCATTCAGCGTGTGCTGGAGGTTGAGGGTAAGCTGACCTTGCTCGACCAGAACAAGGTGATCCACCCGCATCCGGCGTTCCGCCTGTTTGCAACTGCCAATACCATTGGTCTGGGCGATACCTCCGGCCTGTACCATGGCACGCAGCAGATCAATCAGGGGCAGATGGACCGCTGGAATATCGTGACGACGCTTAACTACCTGCCGCATGATGTTGAAACCAATATCGTAGCAGCCAAGCTGCCGGCCATGTCCAAGACTGAAGAAGGCCGCAAGCAGATTGCCAATATGGTGCGTGTAGCTGACCTCACCCGCGCTGGCTTTATCAATGGTGATATTTCAACCGTGATGAGCCCGCGCACGGTGATCACCTGGGCGCAGAACACCGAGATTTTTGGCGATCTCGCTTTTGCCTTCAAGGTCAGCTTCCTCAATAAGTGCGACGAGATTGAACGCTCCACAGTCGCTGAATATTATCAGCGCTGCTTTGGGGTGGATCTGCTCGCGCCGCTGAAGACGCAATAAGCCGCCGGGAGCTTTCATGTCTGTCAAGTCCACCTTGTGCGCGCTTGGGGCTGTGCTGACTTTCAGCCCGGCCGTCGCTGCGCGGGCGGATGTGGATAGCGGGGGCGCAGGCGCTGCTGATCAGGTCATTTGCCAGTTCATTCCGGCGGAAGGTGAGGTGCGCGCCGCCCCCGGTTTCCAGGCCCATATGACGGCAGACGGGCAGTCGCACCATTTTACTGCGCATCTGCAAACACCTACGCCGGGCTATGGTTACAGCTTTGGCCCCATGCAGATTGATGAGCAAGGCCGCGCCGCTCTTGACCTTAAACTGATCGCGCCATCCGGCATGAGCCTGCAGCAGATTGCCGGGCTCGATGTAGAAACGCGCCTGCAGCTGCACGGGGTAGATAGCGTGCGCATTCGTATCGACCGCCAGTTTCACTGGGGGCCGGATTACATCTTGTGCCAGCTCATCCGTCCGGCTCCGTGAGGTAGTATTATGAGGCTGCTTGAAAAAATCATCCGCCTGATCCCGCTGCTTGGTACTTTCGCCGGCTTGGTGATGGGGTTGAGTTTGATTTATTATGGCCATCCGTCAGGCAAGGAGGATGCTGCTGTCCGGGCACAAGACGGAGCCTCAGTGCCAGAGCCAGCCGCGCGCGTGACGACATCCGAATTTAAAAGTGAGATTGAAGCCGGGCTGCCGCCTGAGATGACGTCAGAAGCATACCGTCAGCGCGTGATGGGGGAGAAGCCGCTGTCGCTTAATCCAATTCAGGTGAGCTGCACATATTTAAGCGGAACGTTGCTCACGCCCGGCAATATAAAATATCTACAAGATCATCCGGATCCCTGGGCTAAAAGTCATATGCATGGGAGTTTTGATCTGTTCATGTATCCGGGCCGCCGTGAGTTTATGGTTGAAGTGACAATGTCGACCGCCAGTTATGGTGATGATGTTGGTGTTATCCAGATTATCCCCAGTAAAGAACCGGGCGTGTATGATACGACTTTCGTTGTTGCTGCGGCCCAAGGCATAGCGCCAGATAATTATGTCGGTATGAACGGATTTGGCGAGGGGTTTAATTATCGCCCGGATTCATTTGGCTGGTCCCGCAATTGGAAGATGACTGTGCGCCGGGCTGATATTGGTCTTGAAATTTCTTACAATTGCGCTGTGCCGTCTTTGGAAGAATTAAAATGGTAGATTCGGCTGAATCACCGCTCGACCGCTTCAAGCGGGCCACCATCAACGCGGTGCGCGCCATCGCCGAGGATGACGCTGTGCTGGTGGGCTTTTCCAACGAGCCGCCGGGCATTGTAGCGGGCCGGGTCAAACTGCCGATGCCGCATCCGGATATGAGCGCCGAGCAGCTGGCTGGCCTGCGCGCCCTGGCCGATCAAGCTGCACTGTGGCTGCGCCATCATGATGATGGCGTGCATGCCCGCCGGGCGCCGCCCAGTGGCGCGCAGGCGCAGGCGGTGTTTCAGGCGCTGGAAGAAGCACGCGTTCATGCCTTGGGCGCACTGGCCATGCCGGGCGTTGGGCAAAATCTGGCCGCCGGGCTTGAGCAGAAATATCAACGTGACGGCCTGACCAAACCGAGCGCGCCGCTGCCGATGGCTGAGGTGCTGCGCCTGCTGGCGCGTGAGCTGATGACAGGCGCGCCAGCGCCAACCAATATCGCGCTCGCTTATGAGTTGGCCCGGGCGCAGCTGGACCCGGCCATTATCGAGCGGCTGGAGAAAATGGCGCTGCTTGCACCCGATCAGGCCAAGTTTGCCAAGAGCGCGCGTGATCTTGTAGCGCAGTTGCCGCTCGACCAGACCGAACAGGAAATGGACGACGAAGAATCTGGCGGCGAGGATGACGGCGCGCCGGATGATGACGAGGAAGAAGAGGATGAATCTGCCGAGGGTGATGATAGCGGCGAGCCGCCCCCCAGTGCCGATGCACCAGCCCCTGCCGAGACGGGTGAAGTTGGCGCCGATCAGGTGGATGACAGCGCGCAGGTGATCCCCATTGAAGGCGATGGTGAGGCCGAAAATCCCGGCAACCCGCCGCGTGTACCTGAGGCTCCGGCCGATCTGCATAATCTGCCCGGCTATACTGTTTATAATCGCAGTTTTGATGAAGTAGTGGAGGCCGACAAACTGGCCGAGCCCGATGAGCTTGAGCGCCTGCGCACCTATCTTGACCGTCAGCTGCAGCCACTCCAAGGCACCATCGCGCGCCTAGCTAACCGCTTGCAGCGCAAGTTGCAGGCCAAGCAGCAGCGCAGTTGGGACTTTGATCTGGAGGAAGGGCTGCTGGACGCTGCCCGTCTGGCACGCGTTGTGGTCGCGCCCACAACCTCACTCTCATTCAAGCGTGAACGCGATACTGACTTTCGCGATACGGTGGTGAGTCTGCTCATTGATAATTCAGGCTCCATGCGTGGGCGGCCCATTACCATCGCCGCGCTGTCGGCTGACATTCTAGCACGTACGCTGGAGCGCTGCGGCGTAAAGGTAGAGCTGCTGGGCTTTACCACGCGGGCGTGGAAGGGCGGCCGTGCGCGTGAGGCGTGGATGCATGGCGGCAAACCCATTGGCCCCGGTCGCCTCAATGAGCTGCGTCATATCATTTATAAGAGTGCCGATGCGCCATGGCGCCGCGCGCGCCGGTCACTCGGCCTGATGCTGCGGGAAGGCATCTTGAAGGAAAATATTGACGGTGAAGCGCTGGTCTGGGCGCATGATCGTTTGATGGCCCGGCCCGAGCAGCGCCGCATTCTCATGGTCATTTCAGATGGCGCGCCGGTGGATGATGCGACGCTGTCCGCCAATCCGCCCAGTTATCTGGAACATCATTTGCGCCATGTGATTGAGTGGATCGAAACCCGCTCGCCGGTGGAGCTGGTAGCCATTGGCATCGGTCATGATGTGACGCGCTATTATCGCCGCGCCGTCACCATTGTGGATGTAGAGCAGCTGGGCGGCACCATGATGGACAAGCTGACCGAGCTGTTTGATGACAAGCCGCGTGGCCGTGGCAAGGCCTAAGCCTGAGGTTTAATGGGTGCCAAACAGGCGGTCGCCTGCATCGCCTAGACCCGGTACGATATACGCTTTCTCGTTCAGCTTTTCGTCTAATGCCGCCGTGTAGATTTTCACCTGCGGGTGGCGCTGGGCCATGACGCGCACACCTTCGGGCGCGGCTACCAATGCCATAACGCGCACACGCTCGGGCGGCACCCCGCGCCGCAGGACAATATCCACCGCGTGAGCGAGCGAGCCGCCGGTGGCCAGCATGGGGTCCACAATGATGAAGATGCGGCCCGGCGCATCTTCCGGCAGCTTGGCCATATACTCAACCGGCTGATGGGTTTCATGATCGCGGTACAGGCCAATATGTCCGATGGGGGCGCCAGGCAGCAGCTGCTCGGCCACACTGTCGGCCATCACCATACCTGCACGCAAAATGGGAACAATCGCCGGCATCGGGCCATCCAGTGTGGGGGCCTGCATTGGGCAGATCGGTGTTTCAATCGGGCGGGTGGTAAGCCTCAGGTCGCGCGTGACTTCATAAGCCAGCAGCAGGGCAATCTCGCGCATGCGGCCCCGAAACCCGACCATGGGGCGCAAGGTTTCGCGCATCTCGCTGAGCTTGTGCTGTACCAGCGGATGATCGACAACAAACAGATTGGCGTGTACGGGGTGCGGGTTCATGCGGCCTCACTTATAGACAAGAGTTAGATGCTGCCCCTTATGGACAAAACCAAGGAACTGATAGAGCTGATTGGTAAAGGCGTGTGTGGCATCCAGCAGGGGTTGCAGGCGCGTACGAAAGGCGGCCTCAGTGGGGTAATGAATGATCTGCATGGGCGTAATCTAGCCCTGCTGCCATTCCTGCGCAACTGCGCTGTCTGGCTCTTGTGCTTTGCGGTGCTGTTCGGCGGCAAAGCGGGTGGGGTCCAGCTGCCGCAGAGCCCAAATGGCGGCGGCGCGCACCAGCTCAGATTCATCACTCAGCCGCTCAATCACAAGTGGCACAAAGCTGGGATCAGCACTGTTGCCTATGGCTATAAGTACGTTACGAACAAAGCGGGCGCGGCCCGTGCGTTTGATAGGTGAGCCGCTAAAGCGGGCGCGAAAGGCGCTATCATCGAGCTGAACCAGTGCAGCCAGATATGGCAGGTGATTATCTGCGCGCGGCTCCAGCCCGGCAAAGTTGCCTGATTTGGCAAACTTGTTCCAGGGGCAGACAGCTAAACAATCATCACAGCCATAAATATGGTTGCCCATGAGCGGGCGCAGCTCAGCGGGGATATGTCCCTTATGCTCAATGGTAAGATAGGAGATACAGCGCCGTGCATCCAACTGATAAGGGGCGGTGATAGCGCCAGTTGGGCAGATATCAATACAATTACGGCAGGCACCGCAATGGTCGGTATGCGGTGCGTCCGGCTCTAGCTCTAACGTGGTGAAAATCTCAGCCAGAAACAGCCAGCTGCCAAATTCCCGGCTCACCACATTGGTGTGCTTGCCTTGCCAGCCAAGCCCAGCCTGCTGAGCGATGGGCTTTTCAAGCACGGGGGCGGTATCGACAAAGATTTTGACATCACAAGCGTGTGTGGTGGCAATCCAGCTGGCCAAGGTCCGTAGCTGCTTTTTGATGAGGTCGTGATAATCGCGGCCATAAGCATAGGCAGCAATGTTGCCTTGGGTGGGCGCATCACGTCTATCAAGCGGATGATGGTCGGGCCCGTAATTGACCGCGAGAGAGATAACAGAGCGCGCATCCGGCCATAGTGCATCGGGCGAGCGGCGCTGCTCGGCCCGGGCGGCCAGCCAGTCCATATCTCCCATCTGACCTTGTGCTATAAAGGCGTCGAGCTGGGTGCCATAGCGGCTGGGCAAACGGGCCGTGGTAAAGCCGATGGCTGAAAAGCCAAGCTGCCTGGCTTGCGCATGGATAGATTGTTTGATGGTCACGCTTATTTAGTAATGGGCTGGAGCTGGTGCTGCCTGCACCCGCGCAGACGACATGCCCAGCATTTTACTCGCCGCCGGTTCCGTTGGCAAAGCTTGTTCAGCTACCTTGGCGGCGGGTTTGGCATAAGAGGCGATCATGTTCAGGGCGCGTGCGGCTGATTTGATGTCCCCCGCATCTCTGGCGGCGTCAGCGATGCAATCCAGCTGCGAGATTGAGGCGGTTAACAGACGGTCGCCTGCTGGGGCGCGGTAAGCGACATGATTGGCCAGATTGGCGGCTGTCTTGAAATGTCTTTGGCCAAGATAGAAATTGCTGAGCTTCATCAGCAGGGGAATGGCGATGGTGTCATTGTCAGACCGCATGGCAGCATCCGAGATATCGGCGAGTTTGCGAAAGTCCGGGGTTGCGATGCAGCTGGTCGCCTCTTGTGCCAAATCTGTGCAAAGGTAATTGCGAATCTTTGACATTTTCAAATCCGGTTTGGAATTGCGATTGCGCAATCTATCGGATGCATATGGTTAACCGCAAGCGCCAAGGCGTCGCAGTTGCTGCCTATTTGTTAAAATGCAAGCTTTAACCAACTGATGCAGTAAGGCGAATTACCCTAAAGGCGCAATATCGCCGCGCTGTAATTCGCCTCGCATTTGCGCGGCGGTATCGGCAAAGCGGCCTTGCTCAATTGCATCGCGCATCCGTTTCATCAGGTTCTGATAGAAATGGATGTTATGCCAGGTCAGTAGCATGGGGCCGAGAATCTCTTCACAGCGGAACAGATGATGCAGATAAGCGCGCGTTACGCCAGCCAGCGCCGGGCATTGGCATTCTTCGTCCAGCGGGCGGTGATCGTCCTGATGGCGGGCATTGCGCAGATTAACCTTGCCGCGTGAGGTAAACGCCAGCGCGGTGCGGCCGCTGCGGGTGGGCATGACGCAATCAAACATGTCAATGCCGCGCTCCACCGCGCCGATCAGATCTTCTGGCGTTCCAACGCCCATCAGATAGTGTGGCTTGTCAGCTGGCAGAGCTGGTACAACATCATCCAGCACGCGGAACATCTCAGCCTGCGGTTCCCCCACAGCCAGACCGCCCACGGCATAGCCCTCAAAGCCGATCTGGGTAAGCAGCTCGGCGCTGCGGATACGCAGGTCAATTTCAGTGCCGCCCTGATTAATGCCAAACTGGCCATAGCCCGGCCGTGCCTTGAAGGCGGTGCGGCTGCGGGCCGCCCAGCGCATCGACATTTCCATGCTGTCGGCAATCACCTTTTTCTCGGCTGGCAGTTTGGGGCATTCGTCAAACGCCATGGTGATGGTGGCGTCGAGCAGATGCTGAATTTCGGTCGAGCGCTCCGGGTTTAGCTCATAGGCTGCACCATCGATGTGTGAGCGGAAGGTGACGCCCTTCTCGGTAATCTTGCGTAGCTTGGAGAGTGACATCACCTGAAAGCCGCCAGAATCCGTCAGGATCGGGCCGGGCCAGCGCATAAACTGGTGCAGACCACCCAAACGGGCAATGCGCTCAGCACTGGGGCGCAGCATGAGGTGATAGGTATTGCCCAGCACAATCTCAGCGCCGGTGGCTTTCACACTTTCCATGGTCATGGCTTTGACAGTGCCAGCCGTGCCCACCACCATGAAGGTTGGGGTTTCAGCGGTGCCGTGCGCGGTGTGCAGGCGGCCGCGACGGGCTTTGCCGTCCGTCTTGATCAGTTCAAAGGACAGCGCGCTCATGAGGCCTCCGGAAACAGGATGGATGAATCGCCATAGGAATAAAAGCGATAGTGATTGGCAATAGCATGTTCATAGATTTGCCGTGTGCGCTCCATACCCATAAACGCGCTGACCAGCATGATGAGCGTACTCTTGGGCAGATGGAAATTGGTCATCAGCACATCAACCGCCTTAAAGCGATAGCCGGGCGTGATGAAGATGCGGGTTTCATCTGCCAGCGGCTTGATGATGCCATCCTCACCGGTGGCGCTTTCAAGTGTGCGCAGCACGGTGGTGCCAACAGCCATAATGCGGCCGCCCTTCTGGCGTACCTCATTCAGGAGTGCAGCTGTTTGGGGTGTGACTTCAGCCCATTCGCTATGCATGACATGATCCTTGGTGTCATCTACGCGCACAGGCTGGAACGTGCCAGCGCCCACATGCAGCGTCACAAAGGTGTGACGAATGCCTTTGGCAGCCAGTTTTTCCATAAGCTGCGGGGTAAAGTGCAGGCTGGCGGTTGGGGCGGCTACGGCGCCGTCATGCCGGGCGAACAGGGTTTGGTAGTTCTTGCGGTCCTGCGCATCGTCCTCGCGCTTCATGTAATGGGGAAGCGGAATATGGCCGTATTTTTCAAGACAGCTGCTTAGGGTCTGCCCGTAGGTGGCAAAGGAAATGACCACGCGGTCTTCTACCCGGCCCAGTACATCGGCGGCAAAGTCGTCAGCAAAGACGATGCGGTCATGATTGTGTAGACGCTTCATCGGCTTGGCGAAGGCTTCCCACAGGCCGTCTGCGCGCGGGCGGTGCAGGAGTAGCTCGATTTTCACATTGCCGCGAAAGCCGAACAGACGGGCCGGGATCACACGCGTATTGTTGAAAACCAGAATGTCTTTATCGGTCAGCAAATCAGGCAGGTCCATCACGCTACCATCGCGCAGCTGGCCATTTTGAGCGACGAGCAGCCGCGCATTATGGCGCGGCTCCAGCGGGCGGCTGGCAATCAGGGTGTCAGGTAAAACGTAATCAAAATCATCCACGCGCATGGCGCATACTCCATTGGGTCACCGCCATGCGGTAGGGGGCAAGCAGTAAGAGGGCAAAACTGAGTTTGACGCACAGGTCGCCAAAGCCCAGCTGCAGCCAGGGGGTGTCTGTGCCGGCAAAGGCCAGACTGAAGAAGGTTGCCGTATCAAGGATGGAGCCGAGCGCAGATGACAGCAGCGGGGCTTTCCACCAGCTTTGCTGGCGCAAGCGGTTGAACAGGCTGATATCCAGCAGTTGGCCCAGCAAAAAGGCGGTGCCACTGGCCAGTGCTATGCGCGGCGTGGCAGTGATGACGGAAAGTGTAACACCCAGTGCAAAACCGCAGATGACCGCGCGCCGCGCGCAGGCCGGGCCCGCGAGGCGGTTTGTCAGGTCAGTGACCAGAAAAGCAAAGGGGTAGGTCAGGGCACCCCAGGTCAGCCAGTCCGGCAGGAGCGGCAGGGGGAATTGCACGAGGTAGTTGGAGGCGCATACCACGGCCATCATGGCAAATGTGGCGGTTATCAGCGCGCGTGACGGACGAGTCATGCGAAAATCCTTTCATAAAAAAGAAACGGCCCCCGGGTGGGAGCCGTTTAAACTTTTATCAAAAGCAGCTTAGGCAGCCTTCTTGGCCTTCTTGGCGGCGGCTTTTTCGATCTGCTTCTTCAGCTTCAGCTCAACTTCACCGAGCTTGCGGGCCGGGGTCTTGAGCAGGTAATTGTCCAGACCGCCATTGTGCTCAATGGTGCGGATACCGGTGGTGGTCAGATCCAGACGGATCATCTGACCCAGCGTATCGCTCAGCAGGGCAGTGGTCTGCATGTTCGGGTTGAACCGGCGACGGGTCTTGCGGTTGGAGTGGCTGACGTTATTGCCAAACTGGACGCCTTTGCCAGAAATGCCGCAGCGACGGGACATGATGCTACCTCGGTCTAAAATTCGTTAACGTCGCCAAAGTGCGACGGGTGGGGGCTTATAACGCATGGCGCGCGATAGAGTCAATCACTTCGCTACAGGTTGAGTCATATTATCCTGTAAATCGCATCTTTTCTAAGCGTCTAGCCCGGCAGATTCACGCTAACCCATTGTGTAAGCTGGATTCTGCAGGCATAGTGGCGACCGGAAATATTAATAAATTCGGGAGCCTGCCCCATATGACAACCGTATCTACCAGCGCGCCACGCAGCGGTTTTGACAAGGATGACAAGCGCAGTCTGTTCATTGCGGCGCTGGGTGCCGTCTATGGCGATATCGGGACATCTCCGCTCTATGCTCTCAAGACCTGTTTTATTGGTGTGCAGGATGTCTCGCCAGCCAATGTGTTGGGTGTCTTGTCGCTGATTGCGTGGGCGCTGTTTCTGGTGGTCACCGTCAAATATGTCATGGTGATCCTGCGTGCAGATAACCGGGGTGAGGGCGGCGTGTTGGCGCTCACCACCTTGGCGCTGCGTGCAACCCCGTGGCGGCATCGTGCCGTGCTGACGGCCGGTTTGCTTGGTGCTGCCTTATTCTATGGTGACAGCATTCTGACTCCATCCATCTCGGTTTTGTCTGCAGTTGAGGGTATTGGTGTGGCACTGCCCATGTTCGAGCATTTTGTTATGCCGGTGACCTTGGTGCTGCTCGTGGCGCTATTTTACATGCAGCGTTATGGCTCAGGTAAAATGGGGGCCTTGTTTGGCCCGATCATGCTGATCTGGTTTGCCGCACTGGCGCTGCTGGGGATCAATCAGATCAATCAGGCACCTGAAGTGCTGGCTGCGCTTAATCCCTATCACGCCATGGTTTATGTCAGTGACAATCCGCTACGCGCTTTCCTGTTGTTGGGGGCGGTGGTGCTGGCAGTCACGGGCGGTGAGGCGCTCTATGCCGATATGGGCCATTTTGGTGTGGGCCCGGTACGCCGCGCTTGGCTGCTGGTGGTGCTGCCTGCTTTGCTGCTCAATTATTTCGGGCAGGGGGCGTTGCTGCTCACTCATCCTGAAATCATCGATAATCCGTTCTATCAGATGGCGCCGGACTGGGCGTTGTGGCCGCTGGTTATTCTCGCGACCATGGCTACCATCATCGCTTCGCAGGCTGTGATTACCGGGGCCTTCTCCCTCACCCATCAGGCGGTTCAGCTGGGCTACTTGCCGCGTATGCGCGTGACCCATACCAGCGAGCATGAATATGGGCAGGTCTATGTGCCCTTCATTAATTATGTGCTGTTGATCTCTGTCGTCTTGACCGTGCTGGCCTTCGGTAGTTCGGAGAAAATGGCCGGGGCTTACGGTGCCGCTGTTACAGGTGCCATGACGGTAGACACTTTCCTGGCCTATCTCTATTTCCGCCATACCCGTGATTGGCCGGTGCTGCAGGCGGTTGCTGTTTTTGGCTTGTTCCTGCTGGTTGATCTCGCTTTCCTTGGCTCCAACATGCTCAAGATTGCGGAAGGTGGCTGGTTCCCGGTCACGGTTGCTCTGGCTATTTACACCATCATGATGGCATGGATCTTGGGCCGCCTGCGGCTTAATGAGTGCCGGGCGGCATCGGCCCAGCCGCTGCATGATTATATCATCAGCCTGCATGATAAACCGTTAGCGCGCGTGCCGGGTTGTGCGGTTTATCTGACAGCACCGGCCGAGACGGTGCCCTCAGCGTTGGTGCATAACATTGCTCACAATAAAGTGCTGCATGACCGTAACGTGTTCCTGACCATCAAGGTTGAGGATGCACCGCGCGTGCCCGATATCGATAAAGCCGAATTGTCGGTGATCGAGCCAGGTTTTGAACAGCTCGTCATTCACTGCGGTTTTATGGAAGAGGTGGAGCTGCCGCGTTTGCTGCGCCGTCTCGACCGTGATGCCAGCCTGCCCGACCTGATGGGCGCCACCTATTTTGCCAGCCGCGATAAGATTCGTATCTCGCCAACCTCACGGTTCAAGACCCTGCTGCGCACGATCTTTGTCAGTGAGGCCAATTGGGCCATCAATTCGGCTGACTATTACGGCGTGCCAGCCCAGCAGGTGGTGGAGATGGGCGGTCAGGTCGATATCTGATCACGCTGCAGGAAGCTGTGGGTAATCTCAAGCGCCTGCGCCAGTGTCACGCGTTCAACCGTCACGCCGGGAAAGGCACTGGCCAAGCGGCTGGGCAGCGGGCTGAGCAGGATGAAGACGCCATGATCATCCGCCCGGCGGATCAAGCGGCCAAAGGCCTGCCGCAGCTTGTAGCGGGTAATGCGCTCAACATAAGCGGTGCCGCCTAATGCAGCCTTGCGGGCTTTGAGGAGCAGGTCTGTGCGGGGCCACGGCACTTTATCAAACACAATCAGGCGCAGGGCGCGGCCCGGCACGTCCACGCCATCACGCACCGCATCAGTGCCGAGCAGGCAGGCATTGCCCTCGGCCCTGAAAATATCGATCAGCGTATGCGGGTCCAGCCCGTCCGTATGCTGGCTGTAAAGCGGCAGGCGAGCGCGGGCCAGTGCACCCATAATGCTGGCGCGCACGCGCTTGAGCCGCTCAATTGCGGTGAACAAGCCCAGCGCCCCACCTTGCGCCGCAATGAACAATTGCTGATAGGCATTAGCGACCGCTGTATCGTCTTTTTGATTGACGTCAGTGACCACCAGCACGCGGGTTTGGCGGGCATAATCAAACGGCGAGGGCACGCTGGCGCGTAGCGCCGCTTTTTCCAGATGAATGGTACCGCATTCAGCTTCGGCGGCTTGCCAGCCAGCTTCGGTCTCAAGGCCGGGATCGGTCAAGGTGGCGCTGGTCAGCACCATACCCTTGGCCTGTTGTTGCATAGCGGTGATGAAGGGTTTGGTTGGGTCGAGATAGCGGCGCAGCATGCCCACATCCAGCATACGGCCGTCAATGCGCTCAATCGCCAGCCAGTCAATCGTGTCCTGCCGGCTGTCGTTGGTCGGTGTAAGGGGGTCAGGTGTTGCCGTACTGGCGAGTAACGCCTCGCACATATTCTGCCAGCCCATCAGCTGGTCGCTCACATAATAGCGCAGAGTTTTGAGCAAGGCTTCAATGCGGCGGCGGGTGTCGCCATCCAGCTCGCTCTCATTCTCCAGCCGTTTGCTCAGGCGCTGCATCAGGCTTTGCACAGCCTTGTAGAGCTGCAGGAAAGCGCTACGCAGCCCTCTGACCTGCTCCAGCAAGTCGGCGGGCAGGTCGCTGGCCGGACATTCGAGTGAATAGGGAGATGCGGCATCGTCATCCCGCGTAAAGACCAATTGCTGCACGCCGCGCAGGAATTTTTCAAACGGGCCTTTAGGCTCGTTATTGTCAAGGCGGCCGGGCCAGCCGTCAGCCGGCAGGCAGGTAGCATGCTGCTTGATGGCGTCGAGCAGCACCGCATCATCCTGATTGGCGAGTAGTGGCTCGGCCCGGCGGAACAACCCGCGCACACGCCCCTTGCTGCGGCCTTCGCCGCCTAAAATCCAGCGGCGCAGCTCATAGCCACTTTGAGCGGTCAGGTCACAACCAAAGGCGCTGTCAGCGGCGTGAAAAATATGGTGGCCTTCATCAAATACAAAGCGTTCAGGCGGATGGGCTTCGTCAATGCCGCCACTGGCGGCGGCGCTCATCACCAGCGCATGATTGGCAATCACAATCTCGGCCGTGCGGGACTTGCGCGCCGCCCGTTCGATAAAGCATTTCTGATAATGTGCGCAGGCGCCGTGTAAACACTCGCCCCTGCGGTCAGCCAGCATTAAGGTGCGGGCCCGCCCGACCAGATCCGGCAGCCAGCCGGGGAGATCGCCGCCTTTGATATCGCCATCTTGTGTCGCTTCAATCCAGCGTGCCATCAGGCCGAGCGCCACCAAGTGCTGCGGCG